>Ga0206125_10002655_pt1 | contig 18407 bp, 20 predicted proteins | sample Helgoland_Spring_4_FD_148598 | JGI IMG/M metagenome (GOLD analysis project Ga0206125, IMG submission 148598) | Pelagic subsurface seawater microbial communities from Kabeltonne, Helgoland, North Sea - Helgoland_Spring_Bloom_20160331_1 | ecosystem: Environmental > Aquatic > Marine > Epipelagic ... | reverse complement strand
GTGTCGTTTCGCTTTTGCAAAGCATTTTTTAACCAATTTGCCTCAGCTATTTTTTCTTTGATGAATTCTTTTTGTTCAGCGTCCATTTTGGATTTTCGAACAGTTTTTGCATATGTCTTGTCAATGACAACGCTTGGAAGTGTGGACTTGTTGAGTGTCACAAGCCAGCCGTCATCCTTTTTTGTAATTTTTAAGTCTGGCTCTCGTATGTTGATTGCCTCCGAAGAAAATTGAAGGCCGGGCTTGGGATCGAAGCTTTTTATCACTCTTAATTTTTCAGCAAGTTCTTCGTCATTACAGCCGCAGCGACGTTTAAGTAAATCAAACTTACCACTACCCAGTAAATGTAAATTGTCTAAAATACTTTCTAGCATCTCGTCCAGCAGTACTTTATCTTTGGCTTGTAACTTCAGGCATTCTGCCAAAGTTGTCGCAAACAAACCAGCAGGCTCGATCATCTGTAAGGTGTCTAGCACATTTTCAACGACGTTCAGGTCTACCAAGGTTTGGCTGGCTACATTTTTCGCAGTCACATCCACCCAACCAGTGGGCTCCAATTCCTCTAAGAATTTGTAGGCTACAATTTGCTCTTGCTGAGTGAAACCCAGGCTTTCTATGTAGTCCCCGCAGTGTACATAAAGTGATTTATCATGTGATTTTAGTAACTGCACAGGATCAAAATCGCTTTGTTCTTTTAACACAGTGCTCTTTGTTTTAAAGCTGTCGCCAGTTTCAAATTGGTTCTCTATTTCGGTTTTTGTTTTTTGTTTTTCTGTGCCAAATGGCGTTTCCTCTAAGGTTTTTGCTGTTGAGAGAGTTTCAGCTCTTGCATCACTTGCACTTGTGTTTTTTTCGCGAGCAATTTTATCATTCAATTCGACAAAGGGATTAACAGCGAAGTTCTCTTCTATGTATTCGTTGACCTCTAGGTTCGTCATTTGTAGCAACTTAATCGCTTGCTGTACTTGAGCCGTTAGCGTCAGTCCTTGACGCTGTCCCATGTTAATGCTGAAATCAAGTTTCATTTCTCATCTCCCTTGATAACTAAGGTTAGCAGCGTCTTGCCGAGATGCCAAAAAATCAATTTGACACCTTTCAAGTGTCGATATTTTGACAAGCAGTGAAGTAGATTAAGAAATAAGCTCCTAAACATATATCAACGCCCGTCGTTACTTTCCCTGAGGGCTTTGCAGCCCAGTTCGTAACTAGGAGAATTGCTATGACAAGTATTAATGCAGGTGGAGCCTTTTACCGAGTTCAAAACTCGCTCAATGAAAATTCGGAAAATGTTTCGAAAAGTATGCAGCGTCTTGCGAGCGGCAGGCAAAATATTGCTCCGGGTGACCGCTCTGCGTCAGTTGCCGTAGCCTATGGCATGCAGGCCGAAATGGCATCGATAAAAGTAGGCTTAAAAAACGCTACAGAAGTTCTTCAGGTTATGGAGATGGCTAATAACGATCTTGGTATTTTGAATGATTTGATGGTGCGTCTCGAGGAACTGCATGCACTGGGAACGAATGGGCTTAATTCGACTCAAGACACTGCTGCTATTTTAGCGGAAGCAACCGATATTCTCACGGAATACGCTGCAGTAACAACAAGGGCCACTTGGAAAGGGAATACTGTATTTGGGGGTGCTAAAACTGTTGCATTTGGACGAAACACTGGTACTGCTACCACAGTGAATGCTGGTACAGCTCCCGTACTGACCGTTACCGCGGCCCACATATCGACTGGACACGCTACTGGTACTTCCGCTCTGGCGACTGACAAAGGCAAGCTGGATGCTGCCATTGTAGAAAGTGGCAACGTATATAACCAAGTCTCTAATAAAATTTCGCATTTATCTAGCCTAAACGCTGGTTACGCCTTGGATGTGGCTTCTAAAATGGATGTAGACTTTGCTGGAGAAACCACTGAGTTGGCGAAGGGGCAAATCTTGGCTCAAGCTGGTACAGCAATGCTTGCTCAAGCGAATGCGCAGGGTCAGGGAATGCTGGCATTAATCCAATCCTAGATTAAGAGCTGTCTAATTCTGGTAAAAATTGAATAATTTTAGGCGGCCGAAACAAAATTCCGGCCGCTTTTTCTTGCGTTAAATTCAATAAAGATTAGTCTGTTGGGGGGGGGCGGAATTATGGCTGAAGAAGCGGAACAAACTTCGGATCCTGCTGAAGACGAAGCGGTCGTTGAAGGCGAGGTTGAAATTCGGTCCGAGCAGGAGCAACAAAAATTTGAATCGGACTTTGCCCTAAAGATGGTAGACACTTTAGTGGCCATCAACGAACAACAGATTTCTAGTTATGAATTGCCAAATAGATTTTTCACGACTGACGAGTTAAATTGTTTTGGCTTTTTCTCGAACTCAGTGCCAGTTAACCCTTTACCGGCAGTTTATCCTGAAAATGGGTTTCTCTTGTTTAGAGGAGTTCCAGTGCCTAAATCTGTGAATCTCACGTCTGCAAGTTTGGAAGAAATTGAAAAAAGTATTAAGTCGTCCATATCCGAAGAGGCGCTAGGTCAGCAGTTGTCAGACTTAGGCTCAGACATGATAAATGCGTATCAAATTGCAACTCAAATATATAATGATCGTGTGGAAAAAATTCGAATTTCGTATTTGGCAAATGTTAAAAATGCTAAGTCACAAGTGATGGAAATATCAGCGGCAGTTGTCTGTGCCTTTGTAATTATTTTGACTTTATTAAACCTTTCATAAAAACAATCAAAAGGCCGTAATTAGTCTGCTGATACCAGCAGAACTGGCAGTGATTGGTATGGGAAAAATCTTGAGTATGAGTGGCCCGTCATAAAATTTACTGACCAGAACATTTTGGGGTTGAGTGTATTTTTATCGCTAGTCCAGTAAGCTTCAGGAGAAATTTTCGGGAAATATTTTGAATTTATTTTGGGTGTAGTGCACTCTTCGCATATGAGGCTCTCCAGCTCTTGACGGGTTGGCAGCCTCCAGTTGCCTCCAAGTTGTCGTTTTGCTTCGCTTGTGGCATACTCGACTTGAGCATGGTCAAGTTTAACGATGTCGCCAGTACAGGTGTCGAGTGCTGGATCCCATGCTTGCCCAACCGAGCAGCGAAGCCACGTTGTGCCTGATTGCAGATCTTTTACAGTGTGTTGCCTCGCCATGAATTGAGCTGAAGCTTGGCTGGTGAGGTAAATTGCAAAAACAACGAACCCAATAAAACCTCTGTACATGGCTATACTTTCTAATCTGAATTGGAGAACCCAACAGGTGACTGGTGATTTATTTTCATAAGACTTATATAGAATGGTACAAATCTTGTATACTCGTATGAGCATGGGGAGACATTAACATGGATATTGCAGCATTACTTGGCTTTGTCGGTGCCGTTGGGATGATACTTGCCGCGATGATTGCAGGTGGAGGTGTAGCACCTTTTGTGGACAATCAATCTATTTTGATCGTGTTTGGTGGCTCGTTCTTCGCTGTCATGTACACCGCCCCGATGCCAACCTTTTTAGCTAGTTTTAAAGCCATGGGGAAATGCTTCAAACCCGGCTTGCCCAAGCTCGATGAGACGGTCGAGCGCATGGTTGAGCTTGCAGGTATGGCGAGAAAGGACGGAATGATGGCTCTAGAAGGTCAACCAGTCCCGGATAAATTTTTCGAAAAAGGAATGCAAATGTTGGTGGATGGGGCCGACGAGCAGAAACTGATTAAACAAATGAATTCCGAGATCGCATCCATGAAGGGCAGGCACGCCGAAACTACCGGATGCATAACAAGCTGGGTTGATATCGCGCCAGCGATGGGCATGATCGGTACGCTTATTGGCCTAGTTTTGATGTTGGGGAATATGGGGGATCCAAAATCGATTGGTCCAGCTATGGCTGTTGCTCTTTTGACAACACTCTATGGAGCCTTTGTTGCTAACGTAATGTTTATGCCAATGGCAAAAAAATTAGAGGGTTTTACCGAATTCGAAATTAATTATCGTAAGTTTGTATTGGAGGGTTTGCGTGGAATTGCTCGGAGCGATAGCCCTAGAAATATTCAAGATCAAATGGCCGCAACATTACCACCTAAACTTCAAGCTAAATTTGAAATTGCGGCATAGTTGAAGGCGGATTAACGAATCATGGCTGAAGAAGCTCTCAACGAAGAAGATCAGGACGAACCGGATTGTCCTAAGTGCCCTCCACCCGGTGCACCTGCGTGGATGGCAACATTTGCTGATATGGCAACATTGTTGATGGCTTTCTTCGTTCTTATCCTATCATTCGCCGAATTTAACGTTCCAAAATTTAAACAAATTTCAGGTTCACTTCGTGAAGCATTTGGTGTTCAGAAAGTGGTTCCTGTTGTGGAACAACCAAAAGGGACCACAGTAATTTCACTGAACTTTAGCCCCAACCCCACTCCAGCTGTAACTGAAACTCTCCGCCAACAGACGACCGAACTTCAAAAGCCTGAATTGGAGTTGCAAACTAAATTAGAAGATTCCCCTGAGGGTGGCGAGGCAGATAAGAAAAAAGACTCTGACTTTGATGGCGCTGGCGGTGAAAGTGATGCGTCCCTTGATGCTACAGAATTGGCCAAGCAGTTAAAGAAAGCTATTGATAGCGGAGAGGTGCAAATAGAAACTCTCGGCGAAAATGTTGTGATTAATTTTCCGAAGGAAGAGTTGGATCCAGAAGAAATTAAAAGTATGATCCAGGAGACGATGAATGCGCTTGCTCAAGCCCGGCAGGCAGCCGGGGCCTCAGAAAGTGAAGTTCTTTTTGGCGGCTTAGAAGCCGAACTCCAAGAATTAGCGGCATCTCTCGAGGAGAGTTTTCCCGAGAATGGAACTGATCAGGGTGGATCATCTCAGCAAGAGAGCGAAAAACTGCAGAATGCCTCCAAGGCTACAGAAGAGTTGACCGTGGCTCTGCAAGAGCAAATCGACCAGGGATTGATCGACATTGAACAGCGCGAGGGCAGCGTCTTTATATCCGTCGGCGCTGGTGGTGCATTCCCATCTGGGACTGCAGACTTAACTGGAGACGCGCAGGCAATTCTAGACCGCATTGCGCTTACGGCAATGAGCCCTGAAAGTAAGATTACCGTCACGGGCCACACGGATGACGTACCAATTTCGAATGGGAAGTTTCGGGACAATTGGGATCTTGCTGCGGCGCGGGCTGCAAGCGTAGTCCAGACGATTGAGGAAACAGGTTTAGTGTCAGGTGGTCGGATGTCGGCAGTCAGTAAAGGAGAAACAGATCCTGTTGCGGATAATGTCACTGCTGAGGGCCGCGAAGAAAATCGTAGAATTGAAATTGAAATTTCGTATTGATCTAAGTTTTTCGCTGAGTTGGTCGTTATTTAACTAGGAGAGTTTTGATGGGCCAAACGATTAGCAACGACTACGTGAGCATGATTAACAAGAGTGGCTCAGGATATAATATTCCTGAAATTGTTGATGCCATTGTTGATGCTGCTATTGTGCCGGTAAAAGAAGTTGTAACTGCCCAGAAAGAGAAGGTAGAAACTTCGATTTCAGGTATGGCCACCCTTAAATCCAGTATGTCTGCGACGCAGACGCTCGTAAATTCGATAAGTTCAGGTTCCCACTTCACTCTCAAACAATCACCAAATTCCAATTTTATGCGTTCCACTGTTGTGGACCAAGCATTGCTTACAGAAGGCCTTAATACATTCGAAAACGTTGAGATTGCTAAGCCACAGATATGGCGAGCAGATGGCGAAACTGATTTAAATAGAACTGTCACTGATCAAACTATAACAATAGAATTTGGAACGAATGGTGCAAATGACAATGGATGGTCGGCATCAAGCCCCGCACGTTCCGAGCAGGTTGTTTTGTCTGGAGACACTTTATCCTCCGCGGTCACTAAATTAAACAATGTCACAGGACTAAAGGCTGAATTTGTGCAGCTTTCCTCCAACTCAAGTAATTATTCAGTGGTTTTGACTAGTGAGACTGGAGTAAAAAATGGTTTTAAGATGACGAATAACGCATCTACAGGATGGAAGACTGCAGCCGGTGGCACAGGTGACTTCTTTCAGCAGGCTGTAGACGCTACCTTTGATTTAAACGGTCAAAGCTATTTGCGTTCGAGTAACAAAATTTCAGATATTATTGCAGGTGTGGAAGTAGAGCTTTTATCCAGAAGGCCGCAAGCCCAGTCCACTACCATAACAAAGTCTTCAGAAAACATTCAGAAAACTGTAGAAACATTGATTGCAGACCTTAACGCCTATAAATCTGATCTAAATAAACTTGGCTTTATTGATGAAGTTGGTGACGCAAATGGTGAGTTAGCTCACAGTTCGTTTCTTAGGAATGCAAAAAGAAATCTTACCAGTTTTATGACGGCACCCATTGCAGGTTTCGGTGATAACAACATATATTTCGTAGATTTCGGAATAAAGACGGCGAAGGATGGATCGTATGTATTCGATCAAACCAGTTTTGATCGCACGTTTACTAATTCACCTGAAAAATTTGATGCACTAACAGAAGATAAGGCCTATGCGAGCGACCCGGATGTCTTTGTATATGCAACTGCAGACTCAGCTGTTCCAGCAGGCAAGCACAATTTCACAGATTCTAACGATAGGCTTAGTTATGGAGCTACCTATAAAGATCTAACTTTTACCAATCCTAGTTCTGGTAAATATAACTTTTCTACATCTGATTACCCTGGTTTTTTGTTCCAAGCCTCAGTGTCGACTCCTGGCGATCTGGCGATCTATGTTGGCCGAAGTGCGAAAACAAAATTACTTAATTTCTTTTCAGATGCGCTTGCGACCGCAGGAAACCTTGACGCTACTGTCGATCTTTACAAAGAGCGGGCGTCATCGCTAGACGCAAGATTAGCAAAAATTGATCAACGGGAAGCGCTCCTTCAGGCGCGTTATACAAAACAATTTTCTGAAATGGAGAAAGTAGTCAACACGTCGACATCATCGTCAGACTATGTAACGCAACTGGTAGACGGATGGAATAAATCTTAATTACATTAAAGGCCATATTTTTTAATTTTTTCTATTAAAGTCGTGCGCTGTAAGTGGAGATCTTTAGCAGCTTCACTCGTGTTACCCGCGTTTCTTTCGAGCGCCTTTTCAATTAGAACGATCTCCACATCTCTGAGAAGTCTCCTAACATCAACACTGTTGGAGCTGTCAAACAGCCTTGAGAAATCTTTTGCTGTTGGTGGCGCGCGTTCGTCAGCTTCATGGCCGCGTTCCGCGCCACCTAACTCGTCAAGTACGCTCCAAATATTTTCATTTGCTTCAACATGGTCAAAAAATGCATTTTGATTAAACCCAAGTAGGGTCTGGGTAACTTGCTCTCGATTGATGCTTTGACCAGGAAAAAACACTTTCGCCCGCTCCAGAATATTTCGTAGCTCTCTAATATTGCCTGGCCATTCATATGTGGTGAGCGCTTCAAATCCACTCTTGTCAAAGCCAAACGGGGCTTCGTTTGCACTGACATATGACTTGTCTTTGAGAAAGTGGGTAACTATTTCTGGTATGTCATCCAAGCGTTCTCGCAGGGTTGGCACTTGGATTGGAAAGACATTTAGCCGAAATAGCAAATCCTCACGGAATTTATTTTGTTTTACTAATTCTTCCAGGTCTTTATGCGTTGCGCACACCACTCTTACGTCTAATTGAATGTCTGCCCGTCCACCCACTCTTGTAACAATGGAATTTTCTAAGACCCGGAGCAATTTCGATTGCAAGTCGAGGTTCATGTCTCCTATCTCGTCAAGAAACAGTGTCCCTTTGTTTGCTTGTTCAAATTTTCCAGGCGTTGTTTTGACAGCTCCAGTAAACGCACCTTTTTCATAGCCAAATAATTCGGCTTCCATCAAATCACGAGGTATGGCAGCGCAGTTGACGGCTACAAATTTGCCCTTTCGGCGACTTACGTCGTGTACACTTTCTGCTACCAGCTCCTTTCCTACACCTGTTTCGCCTTGAATTATGACGGCAGATTCAGATGGTGCTACCAGCGATATTAGTTTTTTGAGGCGCATTGCTGCCTCTGAGCTACCAACTAATTTCGAATACATTGCAGACATTCAGTACACCGCGAATTAGGTTAATTCCTATGGTCATGAATAACATCATTACTTCATTCGTTGTAATACCTATAATAGCTAACACAAGTTCTATCGTATTTACAAAACACTTTATTCATAAATGCTAATGAGATACAATATAAGTGAGGAAAATTGCGTGTGGTTTGTAATTAGTAGAGGGCTGTCAATTGAAACGATTATTGGCCTCTATTGCACCTGCAAAAATTAGGTGGGCACTTTTAAAGAAAAAGAAAAGTATGCCATTGCTTGATTATGATTTAACACGGTTCGATGAGCAGGATATAATTTTAGAGAGCGAAGCGCAAATTCAAGAATTTTTACCTGATATTTTGGGACAGGCACTGGCGCGTACTTGGGTTGATAAGAGGTTTTTAGATGCGTTTTATGATCAGCCCAAGGAGATCCTAGAGCGGGCAGGCGTCTTTCTTCCCAAAACGATTTCCGTGGAGTTTATCAAGAAAGATAAAGAAAGGCCTAAGGTGATAGTTTATCAAAAAAAGGGATCGAAAAGTACACGGCTTCTAGAATTAAAATTAGTTATGGTTGCAGCGACATGATACGTATGGCCTGTGGTTTAGCCTTTCTGGTAATGATCGTTGTGACTACTGCGCGTGCGCAAACAGAAACAATTGAAGCCAGTCCTGATATCTTTGTGAATGCAATCAATGCAATTGAAAAGAAAGACTTTCAAACTGCGGTAGAACTTTTCACCATTCTTGCTAACGAAGGCGAACCTACGTCTCAACATAATTTATCTATATTATATTTTAAGGGTCTTGGCAGCCCGGTAAGTTATAAGCGGGCGCTATATTGGGCGTGGCGTGCATCCTTAGGTGGTAGTGAACCGGCAATGGCTGTAGTTGATGATGTGCGAGATATAGTGACTGAGGACTTGATAGGGGTTGTAGCTCAAGAAATAGTTAGTGAGTTGACTGCTAAGGCAATGGATGGTGACACGGATGCCGCAGAAAGATTAGGCAAGACTTATTATAATCTATTTGTGGAGCCGGATCTAAAAATGGCTTACACGTGGCTGTTGATCTCGCAGGCCTTTGGTAATGAAAGTGTGAGCGACATGATATCGGAGTTAGAAGATTTAATAGCAATTGAAGATAAAATTATATATCAGGAAGAAGCGACCGAAACTTTTATTAAAATACCTAAATAATTAATTTTTCGGGGTTATCTTGGATAGAAAGCTAAGTTTATCCGTTTCTTGGTTAATATGCTGTTCAATAATATCTATTTTTGATGTTAATTGAGTTAAAATAGATTTTATTTTTTCAGGATCTTCTACTGTAGCATTTTCAGGAATTTGAGCCATAGCATACTCATCTATAAGCGAATAAAAATCTTTAATTATTTGAGTCAAAAATGCTTCATTAGCCCGAGACTCTATGTCTGGACTTGATAGTAACTCTCTCATTTGTTCCAGCTTATCTAGGAACAAATGGCTGTCGATATTCATGCTATCAGCTTCCAGCTTCCTGGAAGCTTTCAAACATTTTGGCTGTCACGATATCCAGGTCGATCGGATAACGTCCCTGTTCGACTTTAGTCTTTATTTCGTTTATTAATGAGCGGTCTACGGGGGGGCCATCGGCAAGTTTAGCAACCTGATCCTTAATTTTAAGATCTTGGCTGTCCAACTTATTTACTATTTCCTTCGGCGCCAAATCCGAGACTTTTTTGTCGGGTTGGATAGTCACTTTGTTACTATCGCCTAACTGAACGCCGGCGGCATTAATGTTATTACCTACAGAATTAATCATGGTAAGCACTCCTCTCGAGTCTCTTAACGACAAGGCATTAATTTATGTTAGCTAGCGGCGAAACTTTTTTTTCTGCGGTCACTATGGCTTTAAATTCTTTTAATGAAGATGAATTTCTAACCAAGACCATGTCACCTACTTTTCCGTCAGAAAGCGCCTCTCCATAGGTTACAATTCTTATTGCAGCTGATCCAGATATTATCAGAACCGCATCATTTTTATTGACTGCGTTCTTCGCCAATATGTGTCGAGCCTTTATAACGGTATCCCTAGACAAATTCCGTTTTGCTTTTTGACCAACGATATTATCGAGCGTCACGTATGCGCCCCGCGCAGTTTGAGAGTCAGCCCATTTCATCACGACATCAGCTGGTTCAATCACCTTACCTTTTGGGATATTAAGTTTTGTAAACACAATCTGCGCACTGTTTGAAATATTATTATGCCTTAATTGTTCACTTTTTATTGCCCTGTCCTGCGTTCTAAAGGAAATAGACCAGCGAGCCGGCTCGCCGCATGACGCTTTGAGCGTGTGCCAGCTACTAGGGTTTTTTTGCGTTATCAATATTTCTTCATTACACGGAAAATAGGCGCGCTTTTCAGAAACCAAAATTTCATTGTATACGTCATTCTCAGCCAAATAGCTTTGGGCAATTTTTTTGATGTCTGCACCAAAAATCAACCTTTCCTCAGCGCAAAGCATTTGAGTATTCGTAGTAATCAGAAAAACGATAAATATCTTGATAAATATTTGCATTAGTAACGTTCCAGCAATTTAATGTTTAATCCGTCAAAAGACTTTCCAGTTTTACCCTGTGTAAGTGCGTGCAGAGTTGTTGAAGTATTATTCATCTGCTTGACGGTGAAGTAGTATTGTTGAGTGCCAGACTGTAGAGAGCTAAAAATATCATCTGGCGACAACCCATCTTGCAGGCCATAATCGATCTCCAAATTTTTATTTTTAAGTTTTATTTTCCCACTAAATTCTATGCACTCTAAGTGCTGCAAAGTTTGAGTGATTGACTCCAATGCCAATTCAAAGACTGCCGCCTGAATACTTTCCGAGTCTCGTCGCCTAGAATTAGAGCCACTAACAAACATACTGCTTTTCTCAATCTCAATCTCTGTTTTAGATTCCGCTCCATTCAAAGCTTGAGATTTTCGGAATAATTCAGATTGAGCTTTCACTGACAAAACCTTTTTCCGTTGGAGAAGGTTAGTAGTCTTGACGTCTAGATCCAGTGAAAGTGTAAGCAAATAGTTTGGTGTCGACCTTACGGGTGCATTTTCATTTTCATATAGTGAATAGCTCGATGAGGTCGTGGAACGGTAAGGATTATTTTTTTGGAAGTTGAATTTGCTGTTGGTAGCCATCATCGCTTCTATTGTCTGCGTTAGTGACAGTTCATCAAATTGCACCCAGAATGGCAGTGATTTCTTTATGGAGAACCCCTGCCATTTAAAAGCTAGGTCAAGGTTATTTGGCTGACGACAGCTAATTTGGGTTTCATTTTGATTTTCTGGCAGGAGCAATATCTCAAGGCGCGCTGAAACTTTATCTCCATGGTCCTTTGTTGATAGCACTCGATAGCCAGCAATTTGTACATTCGATTGTGCAGAAATCTGATCAAATAACACCTTACCATTTTCTACTAGAGAAAAACTATCCAAAGACTGAGCACCGGTTTGCAGGACTAACTGCAGTGCGTTAGAAATGGCACGAGCTTCGTACACGCTATAGGGAAGCTCTGCAGTCTTGAGCGCAGTTCCCTCCGACTCTACGACGAAACGCTCGGCATGCGCCGTAGTCGAAAGTGCCATTAACACAAAACAAAAAAGTATTGGAAGGTTCTTCATCAAATGTTCATACCACTACAGTACACCACGTTTGTACAGTTTGATGAGGCGATCTACATGAGTTTGGCTAATTGATAGTTCGACAGAGTAAGTGTCTTGACCTGAGGGTTCAATCTTAACGGTTTCTGCTCCCATTATAGTGCCTCGAACTGCTGCGCTCATAACGTCCGAGGTTAGAATTGCTTCTGCAACGGTTGTCTGGCCATCTAATTGCACGCCATGTATCTGTTCGGTTAGGACACGATAAGCATCTAGTCTGGCCGCACGAATTGCCATTAGCCTGCGTTGGTTTAAATTTTTTGATTGTTGAACCGCTATTGATGAAAAGCCAACCGCTTTGATTGTCGGGGCAACGTAAGTTGGAGCGCTTGCAAGTGTGCTTTCTGCAAGGATCATTTGGGTGTTTTGAAGGCCAATCCGTTTTGACTTCAAAGTAGCCCTGGAGTGTTGAGAGTTATCTGTTGATGGTAAAAACGGAATTCCTGTGGTATCACAAGCTGATACGAAAATGCTAGTAGCTAAAATGCCAATAGTCATTGGAATAGTTGTTGAGCGCATTGTACATTCCTTTCAAAATATTCATCGTGCAAACGTAGCAACAACTGTGCCAAAAAAAAAATCAAAAATTTTACCTTCAATTAAAGATAATCAAACGCATGATATTACGCGAAGAATCGCGGTATGGCACGTTTTATGCACATAGATAAACATCAAGCGCTGTTGGTGCCCGTTAATTAATAATTAACTCGTATTATCAGCGATTTAGTTTGTCATTAATTTGACGGTATTGAGGACGTTACACATGCAGCAGAGCCAGGCCATAGGGTTTTCAATGGGCGACATCAAAAAAATGTCAGGTTCATTGCTGCCCGTTGGCATTCTCGCTTTGGTTGGAATGCTTGTATTGCCATTGCCGGTCGCTTTGCTAGACATATTTTTTGTTTTTAACATCACGATTTCTCTACTCATCTTAATGGTTGCACTGCACACCCATCGCCCACTTGATTTTTCTTCTTTTCCAAATTTATTACTATTAGCAACTGTGTTGAGGCTAGGTTTAAACGTGGCCTCAACTAGGATAGTTTTGTCAGAGGGCCATAATGGGGCTGATGCGGCCGGTAAAGTTATCCAGGCTTTTGGAGAATTCATTGTGGCGGGCAATTATGCTGTCGGCCTGTTTGTATTTGCTATTCTGGTTATTATTAACCTAGTCGTTATCACAAAAGGTGCTGGGAGGGTGTCTGAAGTTTCAGCGAGATTCACGCTGGATGCTATGCCTGGAAAACAAATGGCGATTGATGCTGATCTCAATGCTGGAGTTCTGACCCCAGAAGAAGCGACAGATCGTCGAGCTGAGGTATCTAAAGAGGCAGATTTTTACGGCTCAATGGACGGTGCTTCCAAGTTTGTAAAAGGGGATGCAATTGCCGGCATACTGATCTTAGCAATTAATGTGGTTGGTGGCCTGATAATTGGAATTGCTCAACATGACTTAAACGTTGCCCAAGCAGCGGAATTTTACATTCTGCTTTCAATAGGAGACGGACTGGTAGCACAAATCCCGTCATTGTTACTTTCGATAGCGACAGCAATTATAGTCACTCGTGTGTCTTCGTCAGAAAACATGTCTGAACATATAACCCGTCAGGTGAACCTTTCAGCGGCGTGGCTGCCGACTTCTTTGGTGATGCTAGCATTAGGTTTGGTACCAGGCATGCCTAATACTCTTTTTATTGGCTTTGCCGTAATCAGTGGGGTTCTTGCGTGGAATTCTCGAAGAACGGAAGTTTCTGCATTATCTGGTGAAGTGATTAGTGAAGAAGATGAGGATACAACCGAAAAGGTGGATTTTGGACTAGCAGACGTAAAAGATGCGGCAAAAATTTCTGTAAATATTGGTTATGGGCTGGTATCGCTCGTGGATGAAAGCAAAGCAGATAATTTGGTCCCTAAAGTTACTCGCTTGAGGAAAGAGATTTCTAAGGCACTGGGATTCATCGTTCCGGGGGTGAGAATTCGTGATGATCTAAACTTAGAGGGGTCTCAGTATCAGATAAAGATTGGCCAAAAAATTGTGGCGGATGACCTTATTTATGCGGATAAAAAATTAGCGATAGCCGGCGACAGTACTAATCTTGAGCTATCTGGTCTGAAGGTTAAGGAACCAGCTTTTGGTGTAGATGCATATTGGATTGATAAAGAACTTCAGGCTGATGCCGAAGCCAAAGGCTATGTGATTGTTGAGCCTGAAGATGTTTTAACAACTCACCTGAACCAGATTGTTAATAGTTATGCATCAGATTTATTGGGCCAGGAAGAAGTCCAAGAGTTGTTGGATAATTTGAAAGTATCGTATCCTAATTTAGTGGATACAGTAGTCCCCAAAGTGATGCCCCTTAATCAGGTTACGTCAGTCATGAAGTGCATACTTGAGGAAGGGGTGCCAATATCTGATTTGAGATTAATTCTTGAAAGTTTAAGCTCAATGAATATCCAAAAGATGGATAGTGATGACATAGCTGAGCGCATCCGCCCCAAATTAGTGCCGTTACTAATTCAAAAACTCCTGAAATTCAGGGATACTATTCCGTTAATTACATTTTCTCCTGAACTTGAACAAATGATTTTGACCACTGTAAGGCAAAATCCTGACGAAAAAATGCTTTTGATTGAGGGAACTCTTGCTAAAAAAATACTTTCGAACCTTAATGATGCATCGGAAAAATTTAACAGCGAAGGAAAGCCCGTGTTTCTTATTGTTGCGCCGCAAATTCGTAAGCATGTGGCAAGGTTTGTTAGATCTCAATTGCCGTCGATAAATGTTTTGAGTTTCTTAGAATTACCTGAAGACCGAAGTGTAGAAATAGCATTCACAGTTGGAGGTTTTGATGCAATTGAGTAAGAGAGATAATATTATGTTGGAGTGTTCCTCATGCCAGAATTGAAAATTACCGCCGTGGATACTTCACTAGCAATGGATGAAGTGGAAAAAAAGCTCGGGCCTGATGCCCTTATTTTGTCTACTACACGCCGTGATGGAATGATAGAGATATTGGCGACAAATGAGCCAGACCAAATAGATGCGGCAAACTTAAAAGCCAAAGAAAAGGCGAAGGCTCGTCTGGAAAATAGGTTATTATCTGAAGAGCAAATCGAGGCTGCAAACTTAAAAGCAAAAGAAAAGGCTATGGCGCGTCAGGAAAGTAAGTTATTATCTGAGCCGCCCTATAGTAACACTACTGAAAAGTTTTCTGAACTCGTTGATGCTGAAGTATCTAAATATGAGAATAAATCAGATAACCAAGAGCCAATTGATTATAATGAACCAAACCGGTCTGCACTTGGTGAAAACAGGTCTGAAAAATCAGATCTTGCTATTGCATTCCAACAAAAGCTTAGTGAACTACAGTTTTTGGTGGACGAAACGATCGCTCTTGGTCAGCAAAGAGATACATCATTATCAATTAATGCAAAAATGAAAATGCTTGGCTTCAGCAATAGAACTGCAACTACCCTGATAGATAAAAACGAGCCAAATCTTGAATTACATGACCTGATGCGTCAATTCACTAGGCAAGTTGTCCAAGGGAAAAGTAAAGATTTTGATGCGAGCCAAATTATTTTAGTTTGCGGTGCTGAGCGATCTGGAAAAACGTTATTGTCTAAAAAACTCGCTAAATTTCTGCCAACGCATACAGCTGCACAGAATAGTACTCTTATTTTGCAAAATAATAGGGTCATCTCTGATCCTCTTTCAGGTGACCTAAATTCATTGTTCAAGTCTAGTTCGGATGCAAACGTAACTTCACTGTTTAGAAAAAGGCAAGATATTGCCTTAGATGGTAGCAGGCTAATAGTGGATTATGAGGGTCCGATGGATCTTTTGAATTCAGTTTTAATGAGGTTAGAAGCGCTGGAGCATAAGCCGCAGGTGAGCGTGATATACACACTTGAAGTGGGCAAAAGTTACGATGCAGTACGACAAGCTTTAGAAATATTGCAAATACCTAATTTGAGTGTCGCGCTCACAAAAATGGATTTGCTTGAAGTTTCAATTTCTGAATTGTCGGCGGTCTTTGATTTGGGAAGAAAAATTCAATTTTTTTCTGGTTTGAAGATTTTGGAAGATGGCCTTGATTTCGCGAAAATTTCTGTTGTCGAGGATTTTTTGCTGGATATTGTCAGACAGGACGGTTTTTAATCCAATGGTAAAGTCATTAGCTTTTGTCAGTGGTAAAGGAGGGGTGGGTAAGACCTGTCTTGCAGTAAATTCTGCTATAAATTTAGCTCTCATGGGGTTTAAGGTGGCGGTTTTGGACACCGACTTTGGATTATCAAATGCTAACATTATGATGGGTGTAAAGGCGGATAATACCATTTCTGACTTTTTATCAGGTAGTAATTCATTTGATGATATAATTTGTAATTCACATGGTGGCGTGAAACTTATTCCAGGTGGTTCTGGTACACTTGAGACATTAAACCTTGATACAGAGCAGCGTTGGAAAATTATTAGATCTCTTGATGTGCTGGAAAATAATCTTGATTATTTGATTGTGGATACGCCTGCTGGCGCGTCAAATTCTAGCATTGAATTTGCTGCAGCAGTAGACCAGGTCGTGATAACCGTGGTTGGTGAGCCAACCAGTTTTATGGATGCATATGCCTTTTTGAAAGCGCTACATATTGAGAAAGGGGTCAGCCGCTTTTCAATAATTATTAATATGGCAAAAAATGAAACATCTGCATTCAGAGATTTTAAAAGCTTTGAGAAAATAGTACTTAAATTTTTCCCGGTGCAATTAGCTTTCGCAGGTTGGATGCCTGGATCAAACGACGTTGTGCAGTCCATTATTGCGCGCAAACCGTTCATTCTTGATAAGAAGACCAAAAAACAAGTTGGAACATGCTTAGATGTAATTACAAATAATCTTAATAAGGTCCCAAAGCAAAAGAAGTCTGGCATTCATTTTTTTAGTTCAGAAACTGGATATTAAAAATGCCAAACCCGTATAATACCAAAGTTCCAGCTGACCGCCTGATTGAAAAAAATACTGGGCTAGTCAAAAAATACGCCTATTTTTATGCTGGACGGGTTCAAAAGGCTGCTGAAGTTGAGGATCTTTTGCAAGTGGGAATGATGGGTCTAATTGAGGCTGCTCACAAGTACGAGAATAGAGAAGGCGTTGCCTTTGAAAGCTACGCTCGAATGCGTATTAAAGGTTCGATAGTGGATTATCTTCGTAAGATATCTAACCTTTGCCGAACGACGGTCAAGCAAAAGCAAAATACTGATAAAGCGAAACGCATATTGGAACTAAAACTTGGCCGTATTCCTGATGCAGACGAAGTTGCTAAAGAACTAAAAATTACATCGGTTGAGTTGTCACGGTGGGAGCAAAATTTTGCAGCAAACCAGAACCAGAGTATTGATGAGGTAACAGAATTATACGGTGACTTTATTTTTTCTGTGGAGCCAAATGTTGAGGATAAAATATTCAATGGAGAGCTTAAGAAATATTTGCGACAAGCTATTGAACAGTTAACTAAACAACAGATTTTAGTTATCGAGCTTTATTATGTTAAAGAGTTAAATGTCTATGAAATTGCGGAAATCCTGTCTGTCAGTACCGGCCGAGTTTCTCAGATTAAATCGGCGGCTATAGCCGCACTGCGTGAAAAAATAGAATTGGAAATAGCTTGATGGAGGTCCTCCCGCTGACATCAATTTTTGAAAAATTGCAATTAACTGTCACAAGCGCTGAGATAGTTTTAACAAGCCTGAAAAATGATGCCGAAATAGTGCTTTCAAGCGAAATATCATCACTACCGACATATAATTGTAATATGGTCTTTAGGAAATCGGACTCAAACGACCCTATAATTGGACAAATGTGTTTTCGTTCTGTTCGACCTTTGGTTACTGCGGAAATATTTGTACATTATAAAAACTTTGAAAAATTAGAAAAAATATGCAGTGGTGGGGAACCCGTTCGGCCGATTTCTTTATACTTGAAAATTGCAAAAAGAAGAGAAATTAAGAATGGAGAGATTAAAATCGGAAACGAAGACTTTACCGTAGATATTTTTGACATTTCTTGGCGACGTCCACTATTTTAGTCACATTTTGAAACTTTCCAATGCACATTTGTAGATTAATTTTTCTCCACTGCGGGTTTCGATCGCAGTTTGTTCATCTAAGTTAATTTTAAATTTTGATAGCTGGTGCTCAAAGTGAAAATTCTCACCGTCTAAATTTGTTATTTTAAATGTCGTAATTTCTTCATCAGGTTTTTCAAAATTTACAAACATATCTCTTTTTAATTTTTTATAAGTAATCTGGAAACTAACCTGCCCGTTTACGCAGCTAATCAAATTACTTTCGAAGCGCGTATTTTTCGTCATAGAAATGAAGAGATAAGCCAGCCCAACTAAGGTCAAAAATATTAAGATGAAGTCTTTGCGCATTATTCAAAATACTTTGCTTTTTTATCTGAAACTAATTTATCGGCATCATCCTTGCTAACCGAAACGACCATGTCTTTTAGTAGTTTTACACCATTATGAGTTGTTGTTTTGGTTATTGTTACCTGAACATCGCCATCGCCATCGCCATCGCCATCGCCATCGTCATCGTCATCGTCATCAAACAGACCGCTAAGACCACTTGAATCATCGTCT
>Ga0206125_10002651_pt1 | contig 18420 bp, 13 predicted proteins | sample Helgoland_Spring_4_FD_148598 | JGI IMG/M metagenome (GOLD analysis project Ga0206125, IMG submission 148598) | Pelagic subsurface seawater microbial communities from Kabeltonne, Helgoland, North Sea - Helgoland_Spring_Bloom_20160331_1 | ecosystem: Environmental > Aquatic > Marine > Epipelagic ... | reverse complement strand
GGTTGCAAATACAGGCATTGTCTGTATCATTGCGCCTCTCAAATCGGGGCGTAGCGCAGCCTGGTAGCGCACTACACTGGGGGTGTAGTGGTCGCAGGTTCAAATCCTGCCGTCCCGACCAATTAAATAAAAAAGGCCACCTACTTTGTAGGTGGCCTTTTTTATTTAACCGCCGAAACGGCGGCTTTCGAGGGTTAAAGCGCCAGGTTCACAAATTATGCCTACGGCAAAATTTGAACGAGTCGCAACGCGACGCAGCCCCGCAGGGGTTATTAACAAACCTTAGTTTGTTAATTGTATCCCGTAAGCACCAGTTGGACTAAATTAGCCATTTGATTAAGAGAGGGTTTTGGTTCATCGTTTACTCGAAGAGGAAATGATGATGACTAGAAGATCCAGTGCCGAAAAGACCGTGCGTGACATCCGTCGCGCCACTCGAAAACATTATTCGTCTGAAGAAAAGATCCGTATTGTACTCGAAGGATTGCGTGGCGAAGAGAGTGTAGCCGATCTATCCCGTCGAGAAGGTATCAATGCGAACGTTTTATTATCGTTGGTCAAAAGACTTTCTCGAAGCCGGCAAGAAGCGCCTGTCAGGCGATACAGTGCGCGAAGCGACTACCGATGAGGTCAAAGACTTGCGTGCGGAGAAAGCCGCCCTAAAAGAAACGTTGGCCGAACTGTTTATGGAAAACCCTGTGCTCAAAAAAAAGCGTGCTCGGGGATGGAGAGGACGGTATATGAGATAATCGGCCTCTGAAAAATACGAGATCATTCAACTGGTTCAACATTCGGATCTATCTGTAAAACGCACACTGGCTCGATTGGATATCCATAAGTCCACATTGGATAACTGGCTTGGCCGTTATCACGATGGTGGCCTTGATGCACTCGAGGACAAGAAGCCACAGCCATCACTCGCATGGAATAGAGTCCCAGCGGATCATCGTGAAGCGCTGATTGATTTTGCTTTGCGTGAAACGGATTTATCGCCGCGTGAGTTAGCGGTACGCTGCACCGATTAGCAATCCTTCTTTGTCTCGGAATCTACTGTCTATCGACTGCTTAAAGCGCAAGATTTAATTACCAGCCCTGCGTATATCTTGATGAAAGCAGAAGACAAGTTCCAGCAACCCAGTCGGCGGGTAAACGAGTTATGGCAAACGGATTTTACGCACTTCAAGATCTTAGGATGGGGCTGGTATTACTTATATACAGTTCTGGATGATTACTCTCGCTTCATTGCTGCTTGGCGTTTGAGCACGACGATGAGTGCGAGTGATGTCTCTGATACCTTGGATGATGCGTTAGCTTTTACTGAACTCAATCAAGTGAAGGTCCAACATCGCCAGCGCTTACTCAGTGACAATGCCCCGTGTTATATCTCGGGCGAGCTCGCTGATTATCTTGAAGAAAATGGCATGAGTCATACGCGCGGCCGCCCTTACCACCCACAAACGCAAGGAAAGATCGAGCGTTGGCATCGTTCGATAAAAAATCAAATCTTGCTCAATCACTTTTATTTACCGAGCGAGCTAGAAGAGCAGCTCCATCGCTTCGTGAGCTATTACAATCACAATCGTTAGCACGAGTCGATAGACAGCCTAACACCGGCTGACGTGTATTATGGAAGAGGAGAAGCTATATTAAACCTACGGGAACGGATTAAACTCAACACCATCGCCTTACGGCGAAAAAACCATTATGATTAACAACTATCAAACAACCTGATAAACTAACCATCGCTTAAATCAGGCCGCGAACGGTCCAACTATCTTTGACGACATGCACCCATTTTGATGCAAATCCAGAATTTAAAAACGTCTACTTAAATCTCTATCATGTGCTAATCTACGAATTATGGATAAACCATTAAAAGCATTAGGAAACGCCACCCGTCAGGCAAATAAAAAATTGCGTCGGGAAAATATATTTAATACAGCAAAGCGTCTAATTGCTACAAAAGGTTTAGAAGACTTTACTATAAGTGAACTTGCCGATGAGGCTGGGGTTACTACGCCAACGATTCACAACCTATTCGGGAAAAAAAGTGACATCATTAAAGAGTTGGTTTCGAATTTAATTGAAGAAATTCAGAGTACTTTCCTGCACAACCCGCCTATCGACCCTATCGAAAGGGCTAAGTTCCGCATCGATGGCATGGTTGCTGCATACGAGCAAGATACGGATTTTTATCGCGCCGCACTTATGTCGGCAGAGCAAATAAGATTATTTGATCCTAGAATTCCGGATGGACTTTTCCAGCAAGCAGAGAAACTGGCAGCACCGAGCAAGGAGTGGTACGAGAGTGGGCTGTTTTTAGGGAACATCGAATCCAGCATAATTATGAAAAGAGTTCACAGTAGCAACCGGCTTGGGCGGCTTGACTGGGTTAGAGGCTACATTGACTTGAATCAATACCGCCATCAGGTGCTAGAGGGCATACTTATGGTGTACGCGTCCGATGCCAGCCCCGAACTTCACGCTAGGTTGATTGAAGAAATAAATGGACTCAACAGCCTGTAGTTTATGGCGCTATCAAGTTAGTAATTATCCATTTGTGTGTGGCGTTGTAATGATGGCTAAGTAAAAAGCTCGCCGGTGTTGCCAAGTTAAGTCGCCATAATGGGTAATGTCAGGCTATGCGCACCTACAAACGCGACCAATTTCCACCGGACATCATGCGCGTATCGCCCCCATCATAGATCTAATCCCGCACTTCCAATCCCGCACTTCCAATCCCGCACTTCCAATCCCGTACTAGGGCTCCTAAACACTTCTGCCGGGTGGTTTTTTAGTGGCATCTTTGCTAATTAAACTCAGCTATCAGTGCGATCTTATGTGCTGACGGAGGCGCTGCCGACACTTTCGGTTGTCTGTTGTCGCTGTGATATGGCCTGGCGGACTTCCAACTGACCGGCGTGACTCATATTCACTTTGAATGACATCCACATCGGTAGCAGCATGATAATCGCCAGCCCCGGGCCCATCATCAGGCCCAGCCCCCACATTACCGTGCTGGATACTTCGCCTGGTTGCGCTCCAGCCTGCAGGCCTATCAGGTCCAGAAACGGGCCGGCTATCAGGTAGCTAAAGCCGCTAATGAATTTGGCGGAAAAGAAAGCCGCAGCAAAAATAACGCCCTCCTGGCGTTTGCCAGCGGCCAACTCCTGCTCATCTACGATATCGGCCAGCAGCGAGTGAACGGTGATCACGCGCAGAATAGTCATGGTAATATGTACTGTCCAGTTGGCGTAGATCAAGGCAAATACCACCGTGCTGTTATCTGGCAGTAGGTCGAGCAATTTCAACGGTGTCAGCCAGAGCAGGTTGATGGTGGTCAGAACACATGTCAGGCGCAGTATATGTTGTTTTTCAAACAGTCGATTCAGCGATCCGGAAAACACGGTCGACAACAGTACCGCGAGAATAATGGGACCGGCAAACAGTAAGGAGGTCTGGGTCGCATCCAGTTGCCAGAAATAGGTATAAGTCACCAATAGTAATGTGCCGATAATACTGCTGATACCGCCCAAGCTCATATCCAAAATTACAATGTTTCTAAAGTTCTTGTTGCGAAATGTGCTTAATACATCGCTCAGCATATTGCGGCCGACATGCGCCGCGCCGCCGGCAAGTTTGGGAATGTATTGCCAGGTGCCGGCAATACAGATGACACTGAACAGTATGACGAGGAAGCCGTTGAGCCAGCCAAAAAAACGATAATTGTCGATGACGAAGCGGCCGTCTAGGCCATTTTTTTCATTGAATAAAAAAATCAAGGCGGTGGCTGAGATAAGAGTACAGATAAACCAGGCCATATTAGTACGCATGCCAGCGAGCTGCGAGCGTTCGTGATAGTCGTCGATAATCTCTGCGCCCAGGGCTAGGTAGGGCACCATAAAAAAGGTCAGGGCTGTGCGTACCAGAAGCATGCTGATCAGCAGCCAAGTGAACAGCTGCATTTGGTCGCTCAGCACGTTGTCTGGTGGCCCGTACAGCATGATAAAACCCGCAGCCATTGGAATAACGGCGGCAATCATTAGCGGGTGTCGGCGGCCAATGCGCGAGCGCAAACGGTCTGACCAGGCGCCAATCATTGGGTCGCTGATACCGTCCCAGATAATTGAAATGGCGATAGCAAGACCGGTCAGCGTCCCCGACAGGCCCAGCACCTGCTTGTAGTAAAACAGTACAAAGACACCCATTGCCGCCTCTTTGAGCCCGTGACTGATAATGCCCGAGCTATAAAGCAGACGGCTATGCAAGCTAATACTTGGGGTGTCATTAGAAAAATTTTGAAAATTTCGCATAAAAAATGCTAGTTACCTATTAATTGGTAATGCAACAGTGAATGTAATATCAAATAAAAATGTACAAGATCAATTAATTAACTCGTTTTTTAAAGGCGAAAATGATCCATAAAGTGTGCAATTTGAATTATAAATCGCTTTTTAGACTAAATCGACACTAGTTTACAAGATGGTATGGATCTAGCTTCAGACAGACTTTAGAGCGCTGGGATCCAGTCATTACTAGTAAGAGCCTGAGCCGATTTCCATTAATGCGTCGTGCTCTTCGGGCGTTAATAGATTTTTTCTGTCAGCCATATTGGCACAAGTCTTAGTCGGTAATTTTTGATAATCGCGGTTGTTTGCTGCGGCAACCACCGTGGCAGTGCGTGTTCTATAGCGCAGTAACACAATCATGACGCCCAAAATACCACCCAACAGGATGCCAAGTATGGTGTTGAACTTGGGGCTGACGATGTTGGGCAGAACCACAGCCTCGCCCATTAGGCGTTCATTGCCCATTCTACTGGCCTTCAATATCGACAGCTCCTGTCGACGCTTATCAAGTGCGACAAAGATAGCCCGATTGGCCTCAAAATTCCCCGTGAGATGCAGTATCTTCTTCTGTGTATCAGGCAGCTCAGCCAGCTTGGCTCTGAACTTAATTCTCTGCTCTTTGAGGTTCTCCTGCTGGCGTTTGAACGAAATATAACTGGGGTGCTCTGGATTGAAACGGCGAGAAATTTCTATCTAATCAATTGACATGACGCTGATGTCCTTCTCTATCTGCACTAGACTGTCCAAAGCAGCTCCGGCCTCAAGAGACAGATCCACTGAGACAGGCTCGCTCCTGAAGTCATTGAGGGCCTCCTCTGAATAGGAGAGATCAGTCTTCACACTGAGGATCTGCTGCCCCAGAAAGTCGAGAGTGCTCTCGGTCTCCGACGGCAGGCGTTGCATTCTCTGGAGATAAAGGTTGTTGGTTACCGAGTCCACAACCTCCTGAATATAATCTCTGTCTGCGCCCTCTAGCGCGATCTCTATAATACCCGTGCTCTTGATCTTTTCAGACACCGACAGAGTGGTTTGCAGATTTAACACAGCATCAAAGCGGCGAGACTTTTTTACCTCAAATTGGGTGCCTGGCCGAGCAGCTAGGCTGTCAACTAGAATCTGCATCTCCCCATCTAGGCCCAAAGCCATCTCACCTAGGGAGCCTTTCAAAAGTTCATTGCCATTACGATCGCGTCGAAGCGTCGACAAAAATTGTATTTCAATTAATTACCATTCTATTTTTCACGACCCATAGCTGTTTGATCGATGGATAAGAGCATTGATCGGCTTTCTTTGAACCGCGCCGATCTACTGCTTTTATGGATTTTTGTCGTATTTATGTGATTTTTCGATAACAGGCCCACTTAATTAACTTTAGCACTGAACAGATTATATTGATATACAAAGTTGTTGCATAAACAAATTTGACTAATACTAAAATCTGTTGACTTCCTGAGAATGCGTAGATAACATTCACGGGTGCAACTTACATCGTCTGAGCCCAGATCAGTTCGAGGCGAACTAACTCTTGCAGGCAACTGTATTTATTAATAAAAGGAAAAAACATGAAAACTAAACTTAATCAAAGCAAACTTAAACTTGCGATCGTATCAGCATTCGCTCTCGGATCCGCTAGTCTTAGCACTGCTGGTTACGCTGCCACGACTTTTGACAACATGATCATTTTGACAGACGTTGCGATGTCCTGCACTGTCGATGCCGCCCAGTTAAATTTTAGTACCTATGATCCGACATCAGGCACCCCTAATGATGCTTCTGCTGTGATAACATCTAGCTGTACTCATGGCGGTTCGGCAAAGATCACATTGAGTCAGGGAGCTTCTCCAGCAGCGGGTTCTACCGATTCCGTTCCACTCCGCCAAATGCTTAATACGACTGATAGCACGACGCTAGCTTACTCTTTGTATCAGAACAGCGATCGCAACATAGTTTGGGGAAATACGGCGGGCACAGGTTTAGGTTTCACCGCGACTGGCGGTGATGACACGTCTACAGTCTACGGTAGGATTGCTAATGGACTAGTAGCTAGCGTCGGCTCCTATGCTGACAGCTTATCTGTCACACTCTCTTACTAATGCTAACACGAGTGCTAGAACAGGTCGCTTGCGGCCTGTTTTGTTTTGTAGTTTGCGCTGGCATCGCTAACGCCGGAAAAATTGGGGTGAGTCCGGTGCGTGTAACGCTGTCGGACGGCCAGAAGATAGGTTCGCTTTCCGTGCGCAACGATGGTACTGAACCAGTAACGATGCAAATGGAGGTACTGAGCTGGTCACAAGCGGAGGGCAAAGATATTTTGACGCCCAGCCGCGACCTGCTCGCCAATCCGCCCATTTTCACCATTCCAGCTGGTAGCTCGCAGTTGATCCGAGCTGGGCTGCGCCGCGCACCTGATGCGCAGCGCGAGCTGACCTATCGCGTCATCCTACAGGAATTGCCGCCGCCACCCAATCCCGATTTTATGGGTACGCGGATGTTGATGCGCATCAGTCTGCCAGTGTTTGTTTTGCCTGAGGTTGCCGCTAAACCCGTGCTACGCTGGCAGGCGACTCGTACCCCTCAGGGTGCACTCAAGATCAGCCTGAGCAACAACGGAAACGCCCACATCCAAATTAAAAACTTCAAGTTATCACTGCTTGAAAGCGCGCAACCTTGGGTAACCCTAGAGACGTCTGATTATGTACTAGCTGGTCAGAGCCGCGACTGGATCGTGCTGGCTAACCCGGAAAACCCAGCTCCGCCGCCAGGCGCCACCTTACAGCTTTTTGCTCAGACGGATGCCGGTGACATTGAGGCCGAAGTCATTATTGCGCCTTGATGTGCATTAGGCAGGAATGGTTGCTCATAAGATTAATGCCACCAAGTCTCTAAATGCATGCCTACTTCTGCTGGCCATGGTGACGCTAACACCGCTAGCGGCGCTGGCGGAAGACCCAGCTCATGATGCAGACGAAGTATTTATGGCGGTGCTTATCAACGGGCAAACACAAGGCACCGTTTTTATACTGCGCAGCGACGGTCGTCTGTTCGCGGGAGCTCAAGATCTGCGGCGCTGGCGCTTGCGCTTGCCGAATACTGCCCCTCTTACCCACTACGGCGAGGACTTCTTCGCGCTTGATGCGCTGGCAGGCCTGTCGTATAGATTTGATGAATCCAGTCAAGCGCTGACGGTTCAAGCGGCCCCAAGCTTATTTGATGCCACGCGGTTAAAGGGAACGGTGACCAATTTCAGTGCGCCCACCCCGGCGTCGCCCGGCGGCTTTCTTAATTACGATGTGTCTGCCAATAATGCGCAAGGGCGAACAACGGCCAGCGGGCTGCTTGAACTGGGCGGGTTCGGCAGCTGGGGTGCCGGCCAAACCCATATTTTGGCGCGGGACTTGGGCGGGCATGCTAGCGCCATCCGTCTGGATACCACCTGGACGCTCGACCAGCCGATGCAACTCGCCAGCTTGCGCTTCGGCGACGCGATCAGCGGCACGAGCAGTTGGGGCGGGGCGGTGCGCTTCGGCGGCGTGCAATGGGCGACCAATTTTTCCACCCAGCCTGGCTTCACCTCTTTCCCGTTGCCAGGGATGTCTGGCGAAGCGGCGCTGCCCTCCACGGTGGACCTTTATGTTAATAATGCGTTGCGCATGAGCCGCAAAGTGCCCAGCGGGCCATTCAGCATCGAGGATCTGCCAGTTACGACTGGCCATGGGGATGCTCGTTTGGTGGTACGCGATATTTTAGGGCGCGAGCAGGTCATCACCCAGCCCTTCTATGCCACACGCCGCCTGCTGCAGCAGGGCCTGCAAGATTATTCATACGAGCTGGGATTTGTGCGCAGGAATTTTGGCACCGACAGCAACAACTACGGCCGAGCCCTGGCGATCGGTACGCACCGCTTAGGGATCACCGAGCAGTTCACCGCCGAGTTCCATGGTGGGCTGCTCGGCCATCAGCAGACCTTAGGCCTGGGCGGCGTGTTGATGTTGCCTGCCGCTGGCGTATTATCTGGTTCCTTTGCTGCGAGCCATAGCGATCGAGGCGTGGGCGGATTACTGGAGCTTGGATTTCAGCGTCAGGGCCGCTACTTTAGTTTCGGCGCAAACACTCAGCTCGCCAGCCAGCGCTTCGCGAAGTTGGGGCTGCAGCCCGAGGAGCTTGCGCCCCGACACATAAGCCGGGTGTTTGTCAATTTGGCGACTAGCGACCACGGCTCATTCACAGCGAACTACACGGAGCAGGCCTTCCGTGACCGGCAGGGGAACAAGATACTGGCCGCGAGTTATAACAGGAAAATAGGGCGTCTAGGCAACCTGAGCGCGTCTGTGACTAGGCTTCTCAGTGGGGACGCAAAGACGATCTTCAACCTGAATTTCTTTGTGCCATTAGGGAATAGGACCAACGCCAGCATCAGCACGTCGGCGCAACCAGGCCGCGAGGAGGCGCGTTTACAGGTGAGCCGCGGTATGCCGGCAGGTAGCGGGATGGGCTATCGTCTAGTCGCCGGAGTAGGCGATTCAGACCAACGTGGGGTCGAGGTCAAGCTGCAAAATGAGGTCGGTACTTATACCTTGCTGGCAGACCAGTCCCTCAGCCAGACGGCCTTCCGCGGCAGTGCAAGCGGCGGTGTAGCTTTCTTAGGGGGTAGCGCGTTCTTGAGCCGGCGCATCTCCGACAGCTTTGCTGTGGTGCAGGTGCCCGACTATTCCGGCGTGGGCATCTACGCAGACAACCAACTGGTAGCGCGCACCGACGCCAACGGCAATGCACTGCTGCCACGGCTACGCCCTTACCAAAAGAACACGGTGCGCATCGAGCAGGCTGATTTACCGCTGGATGCGCAGATCGATGCGGTGCAGCTCGACGCCGTGCCGTATTTCCGCAGTGGCCTGCGGCTGAAGTTTCCAGTTAAGCGCAGGCGCGGGGCGCTGCTCACCGTGGTGCTGGAAAACGGCGAACCTTTACCAGCGCGCGCACAGGCGCAAATTATTGGAGATAACGTTGAACAAAATGAAGTCTTCCCCACCGGCATGAGGGGCGAGGTTTATCTGACCGGGCTGGCGGTGAGCAATCGGCTGCGAGTCACTTGGCGAGAGCAGAATTGTGAGTTCGTGCTGCATTTCCCTGAGTCTACCGACCCGCTGCCGCATCTGGGGACTTATATCTGCACGGGAGTAGAACCATGAGAGTATTTATCAGCCTAAAACTCGGCGTCTGCCGAACTTTTCAACCAGCTCGCTCTGCAGCGGCAAGTACCCTTGCGGGCACCTGCAAGCGTAACGTTTTGGCGCCCTGGCTTATTGCATTAGCCTTTGCGCTAACAGCGCAGCAGGGGCATGCATGCGCCCTTAACGTTACAGGGGTGAACTTTGGCAGTTATGATGTGTTCAGTAATTCAGCGCTTGATAGCACCGGCAATATTGACGTGAACTGCCCTAACGGCGTTGGGTATTCCATTGAGCTTAGTGAGGGCGGCGGGACCCATACGCAGCGTGTCATGGGCAGCGGCACCGACACGCTCAACTACAATCTTTACACCGCCGCTAACCGTGCCGTTGTGTGGGGCGACGCCACCAGCGGCACCGTTACAGTAAACGGCACCGGTATTGGTGTGAATGTAAATCACGCGGTTTATGGACGTATCCCCGCCCTCCAGAACGTACACCCGGGCAGCTACAGCGACATCATCATCGTGGAGCTAACTTTTTGACAAAATATACGTAAAAATATGCGCATGGGAAGGGGGTAAGCCCATAGGGTCATAATACTACACTGTTGAATGCAGGCGGCAGCCATGCGGAGGTTTTGATTACACAAAGGAAAATATCAAGGGGCAACACGTAATAGTCATCGCATAGGCGAACAGCGGAAACTGGCTTGCGGCAAGTTGGAGGCCGATCACCATGCTTGGGGTTCTGGTTCTGGTTGGTGGCGATACCTCGAGGCTGTTCGCAAGCCCCTAAAGAGATAAAACATGGTTACTACTTTAAACAGGTCTAGTCAGTTATGTCGTGGACAGAAGTGGCGAGAATATCGCTAAAATTTTAAAATAATGAGCCAATGGAGCGACATCGTGAAGGGCGCAGCTATAGTATTCATGTCAGCCATGACGGTCTGCTCTTTAGAATTTATTTTTTAATAATTACAGCTCTTGCAGATGGGGCTGTTGCAACGGATGCTTTGTATGTTTCTGGATATGAGGTGAAAGGGCCAGTAGACATGCTTGGTAGCTTCCTTGTGAGTCGTAAAACAACCTCTAGTGTAGTGGCTTGCCTCTGAGTCGAGCGGTTTTTAAGCCATTGGTTTATATAGAAACAGACGCCATTACACTTGGGGTGTAGTGGTCGTAGGTTCACAAATTATGCCTACGGCAGAATTTGAACGAGTCGCAACGCGACGCAGCCCCAAACGGATTAGTAACAAACTTTAGTTTGTTACTAATTACAAAATCGTCTGGAACGATTTTGGACGCCCTTTAGGGCGGTCCCGAAGGGATGTGTACCAAGGATGTCACACACAAATCCTGTCGTCGACACTCAGTCTAACTCTGTAGCCTCAAATCCAGCAGACCGTCGAGGGGATCCTTCGGCTTCGCTCAGGATGACAGGCTGTGTGAGTAGGTAGCCTTTTATTCCCGCTCCTTTCATTCCCCCAACCCACCAAGCATAGCCGCAAAAAGCTCCGCATTAGAACAGTCAAAAAGAAAATTCGCCGCCTCAGCCGCAGGCATCCCTGTTTTCTTCGTGATATTAAATCTATGGTTGGCAAATGTTCGCGGGCTAATATGTAAATTACTCGCCGCTTTCTTGGTGTTCTTAGCTAGATAGAGTTCTCTTAGAATATCTATTTCACGATCCGTAAGCGACTTTGTTAAGCCAACAATCTCTTTTTCGAGCAGTATATCTTTCACATACTGTTGAGCATTTTTTTCAGTTGTCGCCACAAAGTGAAAACTGTTTTGGTTGTTTTCTTTGCTTATCAGCTTTTTCTTTTTGATGTCATTTTTAATTATCAGGTTTATCTGAATCCCTTGAACGACTTTCCCTTCCACTTTGTTATCTAATGCACTGGCTATTTCCCATGTCGAAACATCGGAATGGGCGCCGCCTACAAATGACCTGATGACAATCACTTAAAATCTCCTAAAGTTTACTCTAAGATACAGTAATAAAATTCATTTATGAATAAGTATACATGCTCAAATAGCTCCGCTCCAGTTAATGCTCAGGTTTGCTGGTTATATCTCATAGCCAATTTGATTGACAAGTTTCTCAGCTACGGATATTTACCAATGCTAGAGGTTCGGGCCCCGTGCATATTTGGTTTAATAGAATTCAGGGTATAAGGGTCTGTGTATGCGGTGAAATGCCATAAAAACAATAGCTAAGTTGTTAAAACTGATGTTCAATTGGAGGAATATAAAAACTATTTTAATCTTAAATATAAGCCTATCTACTTATATTTACTTGGGGAATCAATGTTCACATTAGCTGCTTTAATCACCAAATTACATTTGCGGTCGACGCTATTTCTCTGCGCGACTATTTGCTCAGCTTTCTTCACGGTTAGTTTGCATGCTCAGACTGCCGGTGCTGTAGCTGTCTTTAATGTATTCGAAGACGGCCAAGTGGCTTCACCTTGGAATGCGGGTATAAATGCTTTTGACTCGGCGATAGGTTGGGGTGAATGTAACAATGATGGCGGTGCCGGCTGCCCAAGTATCAGTTGGGCTGTAGTCAGTGATAGTGAGCGTGGTTCGGTTCTTCAGGTTTCACATACCGCTGCGGGCAATGCTGCTGGTCTGTTTATTAGTTCTTCTACTGGCCAAAACGGCAGTGATTTTGCGGCTGGTGACCTGAAGTTTGATATTAAGGTTGTCAGTGGTGATAGCAATATTACCGTTAAGCTCGACTGTATTTATCCCTGTACATCGGGTGATAAGGCGCTGGGTAGTAAGGGTGCGGCGGGTTGGGAGACGGTGACTGTGCCATTCTCATTGCTCACCGGTACGGGTCTGGATATCACTAATATCAATACTGGTCTGGTTATCTGGGCGAGCAATGCTACCAGTACGGTTTTCCGTATTGATAATGTTCGCTGGCAAGTTGGCGAAGACAACACTGGTGGTACTGATGGTGGCGGGACTGTTGATGGCGGAACTACTGATGGCGGAACTGTTGATGGTGGAACTACTGATGGTGGAGCTGTCGATGGCGGGTTTGGGCCGATAACTGTTCCCTATGATAATGCCCGTGCCGGCAAGCTAAATGGCTCAAAGATATGGCAGCTACCGAATTCTCCTGGTGGCGATCGTCCCGACCAGTGTTGGCTAGCGGTTGGCTCTGATGCCGATGGCGAGATCTATATCTCCGGCCACGACCATATCAATAATTCGATGATGTATCGCATGTATCAAAGCGATGACACCGTCCGCTGGATTGGCGATGCGCGCACTGCATCCCAGGCCGCCAATAATTGGCAGTCCGGTGAAACGGCTGAGAAATTCCACACTCGTCCGATTCATCATGAAGACAGTGTCTATGTCGCCACATTGGATAATTCCAATATGAACAACGGGTTTTTAAATACCCGCGGTTTTCACTGGTACGGTTACGACCGGCCAAACAATAGCTTTAACGATTTAAGTGCTTCAGAGCCCAATGGGGTTGGCGCACCCACATTGCAGTTGGCCACCATTCAGGTCGATCCGGTTAACAATCTGCTCTACGGTATGTCGATTCCGGAAAACAAACTGGTTCGCTACGATATTGAACAGGGCCAGACCACGGTTCTAGGTAAGCCCAGTGCATGGGGAAGCAGTTACTTTTATACCAATCGCTTTATGTGGGTCGACTCTCGCGGTCGTGTCTATATCAGTGGCGGTTCTACTCGCGGTCAGTGGAATCAAGGTGAACCGGCCAATGTGTTTAATCATATCTGGTACTACGACCCTGCAACTGGCTTTGGCGAGTTGCCTCAGTTTGCCCTTCAGGGCGCTAACTCCATGGAAGTGGGGCAGTGGGATAGAACCCGTGAAAATCTCTATACTAGCGATGATCAAGGCAATATCTATAAATTCAATGATGCCGCTGCCAGCTGGACCTTTTTGGGCCGGCCGAATTTCCCCGCCAATTATAAAACCTGGGTATTTCAGCTCTCTGCTGATGAGGAAAAAATCTATATAGGCCAAAGTGATGGCGCTGGCCCCAATACTATCCATGAGTTTGATATTGCCAGCGGCAGTTCCTATCAGTTACTGCAAATCAGCGATCTCGATGATGCGGCGGCGACGGAGAATTTTATTACCGGCTACGATTCCTGGGATAGTCAGGGTAGTTTCTATATCGCCGATTTTAGTATGTACGATGGCGACAACGTCTATATGCTCGGTATTAACCCGGTGCGTATTAAAGCCGCCAAGGGAATTCTTTCCCAGCTGGTAGAGGTCAGCGCGGTGGCTGCGGGAGATAATATTAATCTTAGTCGCAGTGGTTCAACCGGTGCTGCGCTAGAAGTGTTGTATGAGGTTAAAGGTTTCGATGCTGGCGGTGAGTTGGTTGAAACCCGTTATGGCACGGCTAATTTCAATGCTCAGCAGAGTAATCTAACCCTTAGCTACTCAAGCATTCTTCGCGCTAACGGCAATCAGGTTGTCAGTGAGACTTTCTCGGTAATACCGGATGGTAATGACTATGTAACCAGTGCTAATACCGATGTCCAACTCGATGGAGGCGGGACTGTTGATGGCGGAACTACCGATGGCGGAACTACCGATGGCGGGACTGCTGATGGTGGGACTGTTGATGGTGGAACTACGGATGGCGGGGCTGCTGATGGTGGAACTACGGATGGCGGGGCTGTTGATGGTGGAACTACCGATGGTGGGACTACCGATGGTGGAACTACCGATGGCGAAACCGATGGTGGAACCACTACAGTGGCTTTGCCGATTTATGTGCAGGGCCAGGTTGATTCGATCTGGGATAAGGGTATCAATGCCTTTGACGAGGCTATTCAATGGGGTGAATGTAATAATGATGGTGGTGCAGCTTGCCCAAGTATCAGTTGGACTGGAGTAACTGATAGCAACCGTGGTGCTGTACTGCAAGTTAGTCATGCCGCCACAGGTGCCTTTGCTGGTCTGTTTATAAGTTCCTCCTTAGGTCAGAATGCCAGTGAATATGCCTCGGGGAATTTGGCATTTGATATCAAGGTTATCAGTGGCGATAGTAATATCTCCGTAAAGCTGGACTGTTTTTACCCCTGTACCTCAAGTGATCAAAATTTGGGCAGTAGGGGTGCCGCGGGCTGGGAAACAGTTAATGTTCCATTCTCGGTTTTAGTCGCTGGCGGCTTGGATATAACCAATATTGATACCGGTCTGGTTATCTGGGCCACTAATACAACCAGTACAGTTTTTCAAATTGATAATGTCCGTTGGGAAGTCGAGACCACTACCGGTGGTACTGACGGCGGGACTGTTGATGGTGGAACTACCGATGGCGGGACTACCGATGGCGGGACTACCGATGGTGGAACTACCGATGGCGGAAATACAGACGGTGGAACAGCTATTGATACCGACTCTGATGGTATTCCGGATAGCATAGATACAGATGATGATAACGATGGTATCTCCGATATCCAGGAGCAGGCTGACGGCACTGACCCATTAAATCCGCTCTCTTGTCGCAGTGGTTGTATGAGCTTTGATGTAGACCATAACGGTCGTGCAGATATGCTTACCGATGGTATTTTATTCTTGCGATATACCCTTGGTTTCTGGGGTGAGGATTTAATCAACGGTGTTGTTTCCTCAGATGCTTCCCTGACAACATCTATTGAGATTGAAACATCGCTCAGTGACATAGTGCGCTTTATTGGCGATATTGATGGCGATGGATCTGTAGATGGATTAACCGATGGTCTTTTACTGGTTCGTTATCTAGCCGGTTTCACCGGAGAATCTTTAATTGATTCCGCTGTGGCTGAAAACGCAACCAGAGTTAGTGCCACTGATATTGAAGCCTATTTGCAGTCAATGATGCCCGGTTCTACCTCGGGGCCTGTGGGCAATATGCCCGCAGCAGCAGCGGACAGTTATAGCACTAATCAGGATAGTTCGTTTACCGCAAACCTTGGCGGCAACGACAGTGGCCTTGAAGATACCCCGGTCACCTATAGCCTTAATAGCGCCGCTAGCAACGGCTCTGTCACAGTCACTGCAAATGGCACCGCCAGCTACACACCCAATGCCGGATTTAATGGCAGTGACAGCTTTACCTATGCTGTTACAGATAATGATGGTGATCAATCTATAGCCACGGTATCAATCAGTGTTATTGATGCCAATACAGCATTCTCGTGGCCTGCGGTAAACAGCGTGGTCAATGAAAATGTGGATACTGCTGTAGCTCTTATTCTGGCTGAAATGACCATCGCCGAAAAAGTGGGCCAGATGGTTCAGGCAGAAATTGGTGGCGTTAATGCCGATCAGGTAGGTCAATACAATCTGGGATCTGTCCTCAATGGCGGTGGCACCTGGCCCAATGGCAAGAACTCCAGTGTCGCCGACTGGGTTGCGCTGGCGGACAGTTTTTACACCGCCAGTACAGACACCAGCGATGGGGGTGTGGGTATTCCGGTTATCTGGGGTACCGATGCTGTTCACGGACATAACAATGTTATTGGCGCCACGATCTTTCCTCACAATATAGGCTTGGGTGCGACCAATAATCCCGGGCTAATGCGTCAGATTGGTGAGGCTACTGCTCTTGAGGTTGCGGTAACCGGAATCGATTGGGTCTTTGCACCGACACTGGCGGTTGTGCGCAATGATCGCTGGGGCAGAACTTACGAGGGTTACTCAGAAGATCCTGAGATCGTAAAAGCCTACGGTGGCGAAATTGTTACCGGCCTGCAGGGGCAGGGCGCTGATCTATTTGGTTCCGACCGTGTGATTGCCACAGCAAAACATTTTATTGGCGATGGTGGTACCCAAAACGGTACCGATCAGGGCAATACCGTGGTCACTGAAGCCGAGCTTCTCAATATTCACGGTCAGGGTTACCTTTCAGCTCTGGCTGCAGGCGCACAGACAGTGATGGCCTCGTACAATAGTTGGAACGGTTCAAAGCTGCATGGCAATCAATACCTGCTAACCGATGTCCTTAAAGACAAGATGGGCTTTGATGGCTTTGTTATCGGTGACTGGAATGGTCATGGTCAGGTGCCTGGCTGTGGTGATAGCCAATGTGCTCAGGCGATTATGGCCGGGGTGGATATGATTATGGTGCCCTTTGCCTGGCAGCAGTTTATCCAGAACACCATTGCTCAGGTTCAGGATGGCACCATTCCCATGTCCCGCATCGATGATGCGGTCACCCGAATACTGCGAGTGAAAATGCGCGCTGGCTTTGCCGATAAGGTCAAACCTTCCGAGCGTGTTCATGCCAATAACAATTCACTACTAGGTTCTGATGCTCATCGTGCCATTGCCCGTCAGGCTGTTCGTGAATCGTTGGTGCTGCTGAAAAACAGCGATAATATTTTACCCCTGTCACGCAATTCCAATGTACTGGTTGCCGGCAGCGGCGCCGATGATATTGGCAAGCAGAGTGGTGGCTGGACAGTTAGCTGGCAGGGTGTTGAAAATTCCAATGGTGACTTTCCCGGTGCTACCTCTATCTATGCCGGTATCCAGTCAGCGGTCAATGCTGGCGGTGGTACTACTCAGCTAAGTGTCGCAGGTAGTTACAGTGGTACTAAACCGGATGTGGCTATTGTGGTCTTTGGTGAGTCACCCTATGCAGAAGGAGTGGGTGATTTAAGCAATATCGAGTACCAGAGCGGTAATAAGTCCGATCTGGCGCTACTTGAATCTCTGCGCGCGCAGGGTATCCCTGTTGTTTCGATCTTCTTAACCGGTCGTCCACTCTGGGTTAATAGCGAGCTCAATGCCTCCAATGCCTTTGTTGCCGCCTGGCTACCGGGCAGTGAGGGTGGTGGTATCGCCGATGTGATCTTTAAAAATAACGCCGGTGGAATTAACGATGACTTTAGCGGTAAGCTTTCATTCTCCTGGCCTAAAAATACTGACCAGTTTGTTCTCAATCGCAATGACACAGACTACGATCCGCTGTTTGCCTATGGCTTTGGTTTAACCTATCAGGACACAGACACCCTGGGTGATAATCTGGATACCTCCGGTGGCGGTTCAGGCCAGCCACAGACCACTTTCTCGGTTCCAGGCACTATTGAAGCGGAACAGTATTCGGCGATGAACGGCATTCAGACTGAAGCTTCTACAGACAGTGGTGGCGGCACTGGTGGCGGCCAAAATATTGGCTATGTGGATATCGGTGATTGGCTGGAATTCAATATAGATGTGCAGACCTCGGGTACCTACCTGATTGAATACCGACTCGCCAGTAATACCGGTAGCAGTGGATTTACTACGTTGACCAATGGTATCCAGATAGATCAACAGGCGGTGCCCAATACCGGTGGTTGGCAGAGTTGGATCACCCAATCGGCAACGGTTAGTTTACAAGCCGGTGAGCAGACCCTGCGGATTAATGCTGTGGGGCCAACCTGGAATATGAACTGGATTAGGCTTTCTCTGGATGATGGAACTGGAGGAACTGGAGGAACTGGAGGAACTGACGGAACTGACGGAACTGACGGAACTGGAGGAACTGGAGGAACTGACGGAACTGACGGAACTGGCGGAACTGGCGGAACTCCGGACGTCAATAACGAAGTATCCTTCGCCAATGAACGGCTAGTAGGGGGTTCGGATTCGCTGACACCCGGTTTTACCCTGTATGTTTTTGATAATGATTTAGGCGCGCCTGGTAGCAGTGTCTGTAATGGTGGTTGCGCCTCGGCATGGCCGCCTGTATTGGTCGAAGATGAGCAGGCTTCTGGTGTAAGCGGATTGAGCACGATAGTGCGCGACGATGGCAGCAAGCAAGCCGCGTATAACAATCGCCCCTTATACTTCTATACCGGAGACAGCGCAGCTGATGATACCCGCGGTGACGGACTCGGTGGCGTATGGTGGCTA
>Ga0206125_10002650_pt1 | contig 18421 bp, 23 predicted proteins | sample Helgoland_Spring_4_FD_148598 | JGI IMG/M metagenome (GOLD analysis project Ga0206125, IMG submission 148598) | Pelagic subsurface seawater microbial communities from Kabeltonne, Helgoland, North Sea - Helgoland_Spring_Bloom_20160331_1 | ecosystem: Environmental > Aquatic > Marine > Epipelagic ... | reverse complement strand
TTTCATTGCGATTTGGAACCGATGAATACATCTTCGGAACGATGGGCAACTTTTCATTGATTCAAGGAAAAGCCAAATCACGCAAATCATATTTCTTAAGCGCGTTGATGGCCGCGGCGATATCTGAACACGACGTTTGTGGTCATATCCGTGGACACGTTGCCGACAAGGTCAACATTTACATTGACACCGAACAAGGTTCGTGGCACGCATCAAAATCAAAGAATAGGATTCAAACGATGGCGGGATTGGACCCACGCGTCAATCTGCCTAATTTCAAACATTACCGATTCCGTGGATTGCTCACGAACAAGGAACGATTGAAGTTGACCGATTACATCATGAAGTCGTTTGACAATATTGGATATGTCGTCATTGATGGTGTGGTTGACTTAGCATCAAAGGGTGTCAACGACGAAGAAGAAGCGACCGCATTGGCGTCAATGTTGTTGCAATGGACATCAAACAACAATTGCCACATTTCTTGTGTATTGCACGAAAACAAGAACGACCGCAACGCAAAGGGTCATTTGGGTTCGTATTTGGTCCAAAAGGCAGAAACAACCATTTCATTGGCTAAATCGGAAACAACACCGGGCGCGTCCGACATCGTTCCCGAATACACAAGGAACAAAGAATTCCCATCGATGGAAATGACTATCACCGGATATGATACCATTGAGTTGGTCCAAAAAGAAGATTTCGAATCAGCACCCGAACGAGTGTGGACCATTGAGGACCACAAACGATTGGCACCAATGATTGAAGGCAAGACCACAACGGATGCCGTCAAATACATCGCAGACACCGAAGGCGTGTTGAGACGCATCGCGCAAAAGGCAATGAACGAGATGGAATCGACAAACATCATTCATTATAAAAAAGTAGCACGTTCGCGAGTTGTAGAACTAACAAATTCAATATGAAGTACGAAGATTACCAACGATTCGAAGAATTAGCGTTCGACCACTTGTTGAAGCGGTACGGATGGAAAATCCACACGACGCCCAAATATGCGCTCATTGATGGCGTTGCAACTAAGAATGGCGAGGTGACGCACATCGTTGAATTTAAATCACGCAATGAATCATTGGAATCAATGGAGCGGTTCGGCACCTATTTGATTTCCTATGATAAGATATTGAACGGCATTGAGATGTCACGAATGATGTGTGTGCCGTTCATCTTGATTGTGTACCTAATCAAAGACGGCGTTGTCATCGGCCTTGAATTAGGTGATGAATATGGTGTCGCGGTGCCGATGGAGATAAAAGAAACGAGAACACAAAAATCAATTGATGGTGGTGAGGCGATACGCCGCAACGCCTACATTGATATTGAAAAATTTCATATCTTATGAAGATAGATTTGAAGGTCCGCAACACAATCGCGCAACTGATTGTGGACATGGAGATTGGAGAATCCAAGCCGATACGTAAACACGAAATGGTTCCAGTGATTAAGGAAGTGAATGACACGGCATTGATAAGCCACGCCATCCGCTTTGTAAAGAATGCAGACGGCGAGGTGATAGCAATTAAAAAGTATAGGAAAACCGCAATTGAAAAACGCTTTGAAAGAGACGACCAAGGTATGCAGTAAATGCAAGAACGAACGACCGATTCTTGAGTTCAACAAATTGATTCGTGGACGTGGTGGACGACGTGCGCAATGCAAACATTGCGACAAAAGGTATTCGGAACAACGTGGCTTGAATATACCGCAAGAAGGTGGAAACTATAAGCTAACCAACCAAACGATGATGAACCACATGTACATTCATTTTGGTTGGTGGGAATCAAAAATCACGGCAGTCGAGCGCGACCAACAACGTCGTGATGTGCGCAAGTATTACAAAGAAGAACAACAAACGAATAACAAATGATAGAGCAAGACAAAACAATGTTCGCCGATGGCTACCATTACGCCATCATTGGAACGACTGACGATGGCCGTGTGGTCTATTCAAAAGTAATGATGATTGAAAAATTGGTGTCCGAAGATGATATGACAATCGAAGAAGCAATTGAATGGTGCGAATACAATGTGTGGACCGCATACGTTGGAGAACACACACCTATTTATGTCAACGACTTTGATGCCGACTTTGAAGAATTAAACCAATATATCAATGCCTAATGTACCAAAACGAAAGCAACGGCCTTGGTTGCAAGGTCAAAACAAAGCAAGCAAGCAACGTAAGGAACGCAACAAGTTCTATCAAACCAGTGCGTGGCGAACGCTCCGCAATATGTTCATCAAACGACATCCATTGTGTGTCGAATGCGATGGCATTGGCCAAGTGGTTGACCACATCGTGCCAATCAAATCGGGTGGCGATTCGTTGGAGTGGGACAACTTACAAACAATGTGTCATCGATGTCACAATATAAAATCGGGCAAAGAAGCACACGAATGATGAAGATATTGCCCGCATATTACCACGGGAGGGGCGGTATTAAATGTAAAAATGGTAAAATCTAAACATCACCGCCCCCATAAAGCGAACACGACCGCAATTTTGGGGCGGTAAAAGTCAAGAATGAAACAGAATGTTAAAAATTTAACAAAATGATAGATTTGAAAAACATGGATTGCCTTGAAGCAATGAAGCAGATGGACGACAACCAATTTGATTTAGCGATTGTTGACCCCCCGTATGGGATTGGAAATTTTAATATGGAAAACCAAGTGACCAAAAAAATAAAGAAATGGCAATACGACTGGAACGACACGATTCCACAAGATGAATATTTCATACAACTCAAAAGAGTAAGCAAGGAGCAAATAATTTGGGGAGCAAATTATTACAATTGCTTTTCCGAAAAGGGCGGTGCTATCATTTGGTACAAAGATGTAAAGCATCCAAATATGAGTAAATGTGAAATCGCATCATATAGCAGATTGAAGAAAGTTGATTTTTTTAGATATGATTGGAGCAACACGGATAAGTACAATGAATTGAGAGGAAGTGACATCCATCCTTGTCAAAAACCAGTTTGTTTGTACGAATGGATTTTGGACAATTACGCCAATGAAGGCGACAAGATATTGGACACGCATTTGGGTTCGGGTTCCATCGCAATCGCTTGTCACAATCGCGGATTTGATTTGACTGGTTTTGAAATTGACAAAGAATATTTCGACAACGCGCGCGAACGATTACGCGTTCACCAATCGCAATTAACAATGTTTTAAAATGGGAAAAGGTAGAAAACCAAAGCCAACGGCGATTTTGAAAGCGCAAGGCACCTACGATGCCAGCCGACACAAGAACCGATTGGAGGCAGACGGCACACCAACACAACCATCGATTCAGTCAGCAAACGAAACGTTTGATTGGCTTGTGAAAAAATTAGACGACCTTGGCGTCGTCGCTGAAGTGGATGCGATGGCGTTGCAAATGTTATCGGACGCGTGGGAAGATTACCAAGTCGCGCGCGCCGTTGTCAAAGAACAAGGTCCAACCTACGCGACCACAACCGCACAAGGCGATTTGATGTGGCGACCACGGCCCGAAGTGTCAATGATGAATGCAGCGTGGTCCAAGGTTGAAAAGATGATGGTCCAATTTGGATTGACCGCATCATCACGCGCAAAGATTGAGACGCAAGAAAAGATTGAAACACTTGATGACCTTTTGGAATGATGGAAAAGGGATATTTGTATAACGACCAAATGTCAATGTTCGGTTCACGGGAAATCATTGGTTTCGGAAACGATGAATTTCAAATTCGTGAGATAGACCGCGATTTGGCCGTCGAGACGATTAAGAAAAACCACTATTCAAAAAAAGTGTATAATGCCACCTACATCCATTTAGGTGTTTTTATGAATAATGAATTCGTTGGTGTTTTGCAGTATGGGTATGCGATGAATCCGGCGTCATGTGGTTCGGTGGTTGAAGGCACGGAAATGAATCAATATTTGGAATTGAATCGAATGTGGTTGTCCGATGAAGCACCGCGGAATTCGGAATCAAAGGCGTTGTCGTATTCGTTCAAATATATTCGTGGCAAATTCCCAAAAATAAAATGGATTCAATCATTTGCCGATGAAAGATGTGGCGGTTTTGGCATTGTGTATCAAGCGGCATCGTTCGATTTTTATGGCGAACACACGTCGAAGTTTTGGGAATTGGATGGCGAAACATTCCATAATTCAATCAAGACAAGTGAAAAAGCGGGGCCAAGGGGTTACAAATTACTTAATGACCCAAAAAACGCCGATAGAGTAAAACACCAAACATTGCGCCAATTCCGATATATCAAGTTTTTAGACCAACGATGGAAAAAACGTTGTTTGTTGAATGAACAACCATATTTAAAACATTACAACGGGGATTGATTATGTACCACGACGAAACAAAATCAAACAAAATCATCAATTTCATTGAACGCGTTTGCACGCACGTGAAAGGTGATTTGGCAAACCAACCTTTCCTTTTGGAAGATTGGCAAAAGGAATTCATTCACAAGATGTTCGGCACAATGAACAAGACGGGTTTGCGTCAATACCGAACATCGTATGTTCAGATTCCGCGAAAGAATGGAAAGTCAAATTTATCGGCGGCGATTGCGTTGGCGATTTTGTTCGTTGAAAAAGAACAAGGTGCGGAAATCTATTGTTGCGCATCATCACGGGACCAAGCAAAGATTGTGTTTGAGGTGTGCAAACAAATGGTTCGCAACTCCGCAATCTTGACAAAGAATTGCAAGACGTTCCAAAACTCAATCGTGTTGAATGGCACCAACTCGTTTTTGAAAGCGGTCGCGGCGGATGCTGGATTGTTGCACGGGGCGAATGCGTCCGCGGTCATCTATGATGAATTGCACACGGCGAAGAATCGCGACTTGTGGGATGTGATGGCGACGTCAATGGGTGCGCGTTCGCAACCTTTGATGATTGCAATCACCACGGCTGGAGTGTTCGACACGAATTCCATTTGTCATGAATTGTATTCGTACGGCAAACGAGTTGAAGAAGGCGTGATTGAGGACAACACGTTTTTGCCGCTTATATATGAAGCGGACCCCGACGATGACATTCACGACCCAAAGGTTTGGAAAAAAGCAAACCCAAATTTCGGCATCTCAATCAAGCCCGAATATTTTGAAAAGATGGCGCGCGAGGCCAAGACGTTGCCGTCGTCGGAAATCGCATTCCGACAACTGCATTTGAACCAGTGGGTCAACTCATTGGCGTCGTGGATTACGGATGACGAATGGATGAAATCAGCGGGCAATGTAGATTTGGAACAATTGAAAGGACGCAAGGCATACGCGGGACTTGATTTGGCCGCCGTTGAAGATGTCACGGCGTTCGTTTTGGCGTTCCCAATGGATGACGAAAGCGTCAAGATTGTGCCGTTTTTGTTTGTCAGTGAAGCCGCCGTTGAACGACGTCGGAATCAAACGGGTGGTTCGTACGACAAATTTGTCAGTGCTGGCGAACTGATTGTGACGGAAGGGAATTCAACGGATTACGCGGTCATTGAAAGAAAGATAAAGGAATGCGCGGAAATCTTTGATATTCAATCCGTGGCTTTTGATAGATGGAATTCGAATTCACTGGTCCAACAATTGACGGATGCCGGGATTGAGATGGACCCGTTCGGTCAAGGTTTCATATCTATGACCGCGCCAATTAAGAACGCGGAAATCTTGGTGAAGAAACGATTGTTGCATCATGGCGGTCACGGAATGATGCGATGGATGGCGGCGAATGTGGTGACAAAAAAAGACGATGCTGAGAATGTGAAGTTTAGCAAATCAAAAGCGGGTGACAAGATTGACGGAATCATTGCAATGATAATGGCATTGGGTGAGATGATGACAATGGAGGGCAAGGATATGACGGGAACGTCCACATATGAATCGCAAGGAATCCGAATGTTATGATGAAATTAGAAGATGCCCGCGAATTGGGATTGATGTTGTTTGAAAATGGGTTCACGCCGTGGATTGCTGAAACGGGCGACGGGTACATTGTGCGCGTCTTACTTGATGGGGAAATCATCAATGTGTTTCGCACTGATTTGGAGGCAAATAAAAAAAATTGAAAAAAAGTTCTTCACGATTTGTGAATTCGGTTTTTTGTTGTATGTTTACACCATCGCAATGAAGCGGTGACCAAAACAACCACAAAATGACACTTTCACAAAGACTAACGGCAGAAACACAAGAGTTGAAAAAGACTTACATCGAAATGACAATCGAATGGGCAAAAGAAGATTTCGCACAAACAAAAGAATGGATTCGCAAAGCGTATAAAGAGACATTTGAATTAGTTGGCAAATCTCAATATTGGGCGAATCAACGTAAACTTATGAGATTGCCATCATACTTTTTCAACGGCGATGTAAATGACCACGTTGAAAGAATGGTTAAAGCGGCAGAAAAGCACTACACCAACTCAATCGCGAAGTTGGCATTGAGAATCGAAAAGAAAGGATTGAACCAAGATAAGATTGAGATGACAACGGGATATGTAGACGTAAACATCACAACCACAATCACCGATGGCGAAAAGGTTGTTAAAGCGTGGACAATCATCGCGGGTGGCGAAATTCAAAAACCACATTACCGCTATTTAGTAAAATAAAAAACCAAAGGCGGCCCGAAAGGGTCGCCATAAAAATTTTCCGCCTATGTATTACACGACAATGACAAATGATTCCGTACATTACAAACCGAACATGGAACCAGTTGACGACATATCGGTTGGCGACATCATCGAGATGACGCGCACGGGAAAGGAATTTTTGGTGGAATCAATCACTCCATCGGGAATCGTATTGAAAGAATGCACGACATACGTTTCATTTAGCCGTTCAGCATTGAACGAACGTTTGAAAAGAAATTCGGCAATTCACAAAAGCATTTAGGGAACCACGGGGCGTTCTGCTCCGATTGGTGTTTTGGTTTGGTAGGGGACGTTGTGGTGACGTCCCCTTTTTTTGTCTATTGTTTCATTGCAAATGATATTGTATATTCACCCCGAATTGTACAATCATTTTCAACCGAATGGCCGAAAATCAAAATTTATTCGGGCGCATTTTGGGCGCACTTCGTTCCAATCCGAATCGCCCATCAACATCATTGGCGAACCCCGCCGAATGGATGTTCAGCGACAACGAATCAAAAACGGGCATTGCCGTCACGGAAAATACCGCGATGCAATTGTCCGCCGTCTTTGGTGCCGTTCGTGTTATTTCCGAAACAATGGCAACATTGCCGTGGAGCGTTAAGCAAACCGCGGACGGCATCGTTCAAGATGCTGAAGGCCATCCAATCAACAAATTGATTCATCATCCAAATGCGATGATGACGGATTTCACATTCCGCGAAACGTGTCAAGCACATTTATGTTTGCACGGGAATGCGTTCATCGCAATCAAACGCGATGCCGCTGGGAATCCAATCCAATTGATTCCGATTCATCCGGACCGCGTTCAAGTCAAGGTTTACAAAGAAGAAAAGTTTTATCAAGTCGATAAAAAAGAAACGTTCGACGATTCGGAAATGATTCACATTGTTGGATTAGGTTTCGACGGAATCATTGGAAAGTCGGTCATTGAATCCGCACGTGAATCAATCGGCCTTGGATTAGCGGCCGACCAATTCGGTGGTTCGTTCTTTGGTAACGGCGCAAACGTTTCCGCGGTCTTAACACATCCGGGACGATTAAGCGACGAGGCTTACAAACGATTGATTCGTTCGTGGCAGCAACGCAACGCGGGATTGGATAACGCACACAAAACGGCGATTCTCGAAGAAGGGATGAAGGTCGAAAAGATGTCCATCAGTCCACAAGAATCGCAGTTCATATCAACGCGGAAATTTGGCGTTGAAGATATCGCCCGTTTTTTCCGTTTGCCATTGGCATATTTGGGAAGTATGGAAAATTCATCCACACGTGCGAACGTTGAGGAGCAAGGAATAATGTTCCAACGCAACACGATTTTGCCTTGGGTGAAAAGATGGGAATCCGAAATCAATCGCAAATTGTTTGTCGGTGATTCACAATATTACATTCGTTTCAATATGGACGGATTGTTGCGTGGTGATATTCGTTCGAGATACGAAGCCTACACAAAGGGACGTCAATGGGGATGGATTAGCGCAAACGATGTGCGCAAGTTGGAGAATATGGCACCGATTGATGGTGGCGATGCATATTTGCAACCAATGAATATGATTGACGTGGCAAGCCCACAAAACGACGCAAGCGATGCCGTGGAGTGATTACCCCGAAGGGGCAAAGAACAACGCTAAGAAGGCGTTAAAACACCGCGAGGACAACGGCACCGATTGTGGCACACCCGTCGGTTGGCAAAGAGCCAATCAATTGTCAAGTGGTGAAGCGATTTCGGACGACGTTTTGGTTCGGACCTATTCGTTTCTTTCACGCGCTAAAGTGTACGACCAAGGCAAGTTTTTTGATGAGGACGGAAAAGAAATTTGTGGTTCAATTATGTATGCCGCATGGGGTGGCGACCCGATGTTGAATTGGGCAAAAAGAACGATTGAAAAAATGAAAGAAGATAAAAGCGAACAACCCAACGAAAGACATATCAAATCCGTTGTTGAAACCGATGACGAAATCGTCATCACATTTGGCAAAGGGGAAATGGATGATGATGTTGAAACGGAATCAAGGGTTGAAGAAAGAGCAGAACCAAACGAATTGGCGGTTGGTGACTTTGTGCGTTGGAACTCATCGGGCGGCAATGCTTATGGCCGAATCATTCAAGTTGAAACGGACGGCGAATTGGAAGCGGATTCGGGATTCAAAGTCAACGGAACGGCAGACGACCCGGCGGCATTGATTAGAATTTACCGCTACGATTCCGAATCGGACGCATACGTTGAGCGCAAACCAGTGTTGAACGTTGTCCATAGATTCAGCACATTAGAAAAATTCGACGCTGAGGTTCGTAAATCTTCAGTCGTAAAAGAACAACGCGAATTCCGAATGGAAAACGCGGAACAAAATGGAAACACGATTCGTGGTTATGCCGCCATTTACAATTCGGATTCCGAATGGATGGGTGGATTCTACGAACAAATTGCAACGGGTGCGTTCGATGGCGTTATGGAAAACGACGTTCGTGCCTATTTTAACCACGACGAAAATTTATTGTTGGGACGTGTGTCAAGTGGCACATTAAGAATCAGCACGGACAAACGCGGTTTGTTTTATGAGGTTGATTTACCGAACACAACATATGCCAATGATTTGGCGGAATTGATGAAGCGCGGCGACGTGAACCAAAGTTCATTCGCTTTCCTAATCGAAAAAGATAGATGGGAACAACGCGACGGCACCACTTACCGAATCATTGAAAAAGTATCACGTTTGCTTGATGTAAGCCCAGTAAGCCAACCGGCTTATCCGGACGCAACATCGGAGTTGAAGCGCGATTTGGAAACGGAAACCAAAGAAGAAGCGAAAGCGGCATCGGTAGAAAATACCGAATCCGAAGTCGTGGAAACGAAGGAAGAAGGTTCCGACCTTTATTTGTATAAAAGTAAAATTCTAAATTTCTAAACGATGAAAAACATCGAACTACGCGGACAACGCGCGGAACTAATCAAAGGCGCAACGGCAATCGTTGACGCTGCACAAAAAGAAGGACGTTCATTGAACGCCGAAGAAAAGTCGAAATTCGACGCAATGGAAGCAGATGCAAGAAGCATCAAAGACCAAATCGACATCATCGAGCGCACTGCCGAGATGAAGAAAGAATTGGCTGCAAATGCTGAAGTTCGTGAAGCGGCTCCAAAGGCAACCAAATCGGGTGCATTTGAAAAATACTTACGTAGCGGAATGAGCGCATTGAACGCAAACGAGCGTTCGTTAATGGGTGAATTACGTGGACAAACAACATCTCCGGATTCTGCTGGTGGTTTCTTGGTACCTCAAGGATTCAGCAACGAACTTGATGTTGCAACTTTATTTACTGGTGAAGTTGAGCGTTTAGCTAAAAAATTGAACACGGCGGGTGGCGCATTGTTGGATTACCCAACAATCAACGACACGGCAACGGATGCGGCTTTGACTGCTGAAGCGGCGGCGGTAGGTGTTCAAGATATGACATTCGCAAACGCTCAGTTGAGTGCTTACAACTACGCATCACAAGTGAAAGTTTCAATGCAATTGTTGCAAGACAACGCATTCGATTTGAACTCTTTCCTTGCTGAAGCAATGGGCGAAAGAATCGCACGTGTAACAAACGGCGCATTCACCAGCGGAACTGGTTCAAGCCAACCACAAGGTATCATCACGGGTGCAACATTAGGAAACACTGCGGCATCTGCAACGGCAATCGCCGCTGACGATATCCTTGACCTTATCCACTCAATCGACCCATCGTACCGCAACAAGCCGTCATTCGGCTTGATGGCACACGATAACGTTATCGCGGCAATACGTGCGCTTGGTCTTGGTTCTGCAAATGACTTCCCAATCTTCATCCCATCGATGGAAGCGGGTCAGCCGGACAAGTTATTCGGATATAACATCTATTACAACAACGATATGGAATCAGCAATCACGACTGGCAAGAAAACATTGCTTGCGGCTGACTTCAGCAAGTTCGTTGTTCGTTCTGCTGGTGATGTTCAGTTCGTTCGCTTAAACGAACGTTACATGGACACCATGGAAATTGGTTTCCTTGCGTCAGTACGTAAGGACTCAAAAGTCCTCGACACACGTGCGGTTAAATACTTGGCTCAAGCCTAATCGATATGAAAGTCAGATTTTTGAAATCTGTATCGGGAAATGGGTTCCACTACCGCAAGAATGCGGTGGTGGAAATCCACTCCGATGAGATGTTGACCGATTTTTTGAATGCGGGTTTTTGTGAGGCAATAGCCGAAGCACCAAAAGCACGCGCAAAGAAGGCGGTGAAAAAGAACACTACAAAGGAAACAAGATAAGAAATGGCGATTGATATTGTAACGCCCGCGGCGTCCGAACCCATCACATTGACGGAAGCAAAGAATTTTTTGCGCGTTGACCATAGCGATGACGACACATTGATTTCGGCATTGATTACGGCCGCACGTCAAATGTGTGAAAGTTACACACGACGCGTTTTGGTGACTTCAACAATAGACGAATATTTTGACCAGTTCCCACGCAATCATTGGGATGGTCAATCGAACTTGTTGTATTTATCACGCGGTTCAGTTGCATCAATTACCTCGGTTTCTTATGTGGATGAAATCGGTTCAACGGCGGTGATTCCGTCATCGTTGTACACAACCGATTTGATATCGGAACCCGCACGCATTCAATCCATCGGTGGATGGACAACGGGGGCGGGTGTCGTCAATCAATTAATTGTTCGCTATGTTGTAGGGACTGACGTTTCGGCAATTCCAAAGCCGTTGATTCAAGGGATGATGTTGGTCATCTCGGAATTGTACGACCAAAGAATGGACCGCGTTCGTCAACTGCCGACGGCATCCGAATATTTGTGGAACCCATACCGAATCTTTACATTCTAATGATTGACCAATCGGGACAATTAGACCGCAGAATCACGATTCAATCGTTCACCGAATCAACCGATGATTTTGGTGAAGTGATTTTGTCGTTCACAACCTTGGCCAATGTTTGGGCGAAGGTCGTGGAAAAAAGCGGGAATGAAGGTGAGGACGGAAACCAAATCGTTGCGACTCAAAAGGTCGAATTTTTTATTCGTTACCGCTCGGACATAAACGAGCAAATGCAAATTGTTTACGAAAATAAAACCTATACAATCGAAGCGATTTTGAACGCGGATTCGCGCAAGTCGTTCCAAAAGATTGTGACAAGATTTGCGGACTAATGGGAACAACTGCGGAAAGAATGATGTCGGCAAGAAGCAAACGCACGGGCGGTGGTTCGGGTGGTGCTTTTATTGGCTTTGATGAAAAGGATATCAAGAAGGAATTCGAACGTGCTTTCAAGGAATTGGAAAACTTACACGATGGCGTGACGACTGCACAAATTCGTCGCATTGCACGCAAGTCTTTGAAGCCGATGTTGAAGGCATACAAAGACGAAATCAAGGACATTGATTCGGGAACATTTAAAGTGTACCGAAACGGCGGAATCTATGCAGAAATTACCAAAGGGCAGTTGAAGAAATCAATGGGCATCATCACCACGCGTGTGAATCGCGGGGCAACGTTTGCATCGTTGCAAGTTGGTCCAAGGGTGAAGCGTGCATTTAGCGACCCGGAAAAGGGTGGTTGGTTTGCACACTTTTTGGAATATGGATATTTAAGGGACGGACAATATAACGGACCAAACAAAGGTTTTGCGAGACGCGCAAGAACAAGCAATTCCGCGGGTGTTGGAAATGAGTTCAAACGATTGATGCGTGGGTTCCTTAATAAACAAGTAAAAGCCGCACGAATATGATTGGGAAGGTTATCAAATCAAAGTTCACAAGCGATTCAGCATTGAACACATTGTTTGGTGGACGCGTGTTTCCAGTCATAGGAGCGCAAACAAAAGCGACGCCGTTCGCGATTTACGAGGTGGCGAATATTACCACAAGTATGTCGAAAGAAAGCGATTCGCATATTGACGAAATAGATGTCCGAATCACGTTGATTTCAACAAAGTATTCGGACACACAAAACGCCGTTGAATACGTTCGAAGTGCATTCATAAGAATGAACGAAACGATTAGCGGGGTGAAAGTAAAATCGTGCGCCTTTGAAGGCCAACGCGATTTGTTCAGCGATGATGAACGGACGTTTGGGTCACAAGTTGATTTGAAATTCCGCGTGTCTCGCGATTGATTTTGTATTTTGTAAACGATAAAAAAAGAAAAAAATGGCTGCAACAAGCATCATGAATTCAACGGATGTTGTGATTCAAATCAGCGAAGATGGTGGGACTACTTACGACATCATCGGCCGTGCAACATCGGCATCATTAAGCGTTTCAATGGAAACGAGAGACACCACAAACAAAGATTCAGCCGGATGGCAAGAAAATCTTGAGGGTCTAAAATCTTGGTCACTTAGTGGCGACGGGTTGGTGACTTACTCAATCAGTGGTGATTTCGACACACCGGACGACCTTTTCACATTGTTGTCAAACCGCACACTTGTGAAAGTGAAATTTGGTTCTGCAACAAGCGGTGAAATCGACTACACTGGTGACGCTTACCTCGTAAGCTACGAACAAGAAGCGGGCGTTGAAGAAAACGTGACGTATTCATTCGGGTTCACTGGAACTGGAGTATTGACACAAGCATCCGTTGCTTAATCAAAGAATTGATTCGGGGCCGTCCGTCGGGCGGTCCCTTTATTACCTAACAACAACAAAACAAATAAGATGACACAAATCATTGAAATCGGGGAACGTAAACACCCAATTCGATTCGGATTCAACGCCTTGCGTGAATTCTCAAGAATGACGGGAACAACATTGGCGCAATTGGAAAACCTTGGCGACGATATGACTTTGGACCAAGCAATAACATTGATGTATTGCGGATTCAAAGACGGCGCAAGAAAAGAAAAGGCACCATTTAGATATGATGTTGCCGATGTTGCGGATTGGATTGACGAAGATGAAGGGTTGATTGAAAAGGCGTTCGCCGTCTTTGAGCAACAATTTTCGTCGGGTGAAAAAAAGTAAATGACCAAACGCCGAAAGGTGAATCAAGCGTTGCGACATGGGACACGTTGGAAGCGTTTGCGTTTGGTCAAGTGGGATTGATGCCGTCCCAATTTTACGACCTACTTCCACGCGAGTGGGGGAATATGGTTGAGGGTTGGAACGAACGTCAAAACCGAAAGGAACAAGCGGATTGGGAACGGACGCGTTGGATGACAACAATCCTTTTGAATCCGCACACAAAGAAACGCATCAAGCCGAAAGATTTGATGGTGTTCCCTTGGGAAAACAAACCGAAGAAGGACCGCAAGGTTTGGACACGGGGCGAAATATTAGAAGTAATAAACGAACGCAAACAACGCGCAAAAGCCAATGGCAAGTCTTAGTTCATTAAATTTCCGACTAACCGCGAACATCGCGCCATTCCGTAAAGGTCTAAACAAGGCCGAACGTTCAATGGACAAGTTCGGTCGCAAGATGCAACAAACGGGCAAGAATTTGTCTATGAAGTTGACGGCACCATTGGCGGCAGTTGGTGCGATTGCGTTCAATGTGTTCAAAGGCTTTGAACAAGAAATGTCCAAAGTCAAAGCGGTGTCGGGTGCGACCGCTGAAGAATTTGAAGCCTTATCACAAAATGCGAAAGATTTGGGAGCATCGACGATGTTCTCAGCGCGTGAGGTTGCAAGCCTACAAACGGAGTTCGCAAAACTTGGTTTCACGGCCACGGAAATCACCAAAGTCACCGAATCAACATTGGCATTGGCGCAAGCATCGGGGACCGATTTGGCACGTTCTGCCGAAGTCGCTGGTTCAACATTGCGCGCGTTTGGATTAGATGCAAGCCAAACGGGTCGTGTCACGGATGTGATGGCGGCATCGTTCAGCACATCGGCTTTGGATATGGAGACGTTCGCGAACTCAATGAAGTTCGTTGCACCCGTTGCGAAAAGCGCGGGAATGTCTATCGAAGAAACATCCGCAATGTTGGCGGTATTGGCAAACGCTGGTATTAAAGGAAGTCAAGCGGGAACATCTTTGCGCCGTATCATTTCGGAAATTGGTGCGACTGGAAAGCCAACGGCCGAAGCATTGAAAGATTTGGCAACTCAAGGGATTGGCCTTGCGGATGCGAAAGATGAAGTTGGACGTTCGGCACAATCAGCCCTTTTGATTCTTGCGGAAGGCGTTGACCAAATATCACCATTAACAAAAGAATTTGAAAATTCCGGTGGTGCGGCTCAAGAAATGGCCGACATCATGGGGAACACTGCATTCGGAGCATCCAAGCGTTTGGAATCCGCAATGGAAGGGTTGATGATTTCAATCGGTGAGATTGTAGCGGTTGCCGTTGTCCCATTGATTGAGTTTTTAGCAAAGGCGGCATCTTCGTTGAACAATATGTCGGATGGTGCAAAACGTGCCATTGTTGTGATTGGTGGAATTGTCGCCGCTATTGGACCGCTTATTTTTATATTCGGTTCATTGACGCGTGCCATCGCCGCCATTCGTGCGGCCACTTGGTTAGCGACGGCCGCAACAACGGCGTGGGGTGTTGCCGTGCAGATTGCAACATCACCAGTCACATTGATTATTTTAGCAGTTGCGGCGTTGGCCGCTGGCCTTGTTTATCTTGGATACAATTTCAAAACATTGAAGGCCATCGGTATCAACGCCATTGGTGGATTGGTCAACGCAATTATTCCCTATGTCAATAAACTGATTGGGAAATTCAATGCAGTTGCCGGATTGCTTGGAAAAGACAAATTGATGGTCGAGCCGTTTAAGAAAATTAAATCGGTATCGGTCCCGGCATTCAAATCACTTGGTCAAGTCGTCACCGAAATCAAGGAGGATTTGGGATTGTTTAAAGAAGAAGCCGAAGAAACAAACGAAGTCGTTTCGGAAACGGCGGAAGTTATTGACGAGGCATCAAGTTCAATCGACAAAGCAACGGGTTCAGTCAAAAGAATGACGGAATCGTTGGTTGAGTTGAACACCAAAGGTTGGCAGATATTGAAACCTCAAATGGCTCCAGTATTTAAGCCGATGCAACGCGGATTTGTAAACACTACGGCATTAGCTATTCAAGCGGGCAACGCAATCAAAGACCATTTCGCGAATGCTATTGTCACAATGTTTGACAAATTAGAAGAAGGCGAAACAAGATTTGGAAATTTCTTGAGTTCACTCGCGGCGGGATTGAAACAAATGGCCGCGCAATTTATAGCGACCGCAATCGCGGCGTTGGCGTTGGCGGTTGCCGTTCGTTTCGCTATTGGTGGCGCGGCTGGAATCGGAAGCATTGGCGATATATTCGGAACAATGCAAAGCGTCGCGGGTTTTATGCCGAACATTCCAATGCTTGCCGAAGGTGGTGTTGTAACCGCTCCAACGTTGGCAATGATTGGGGAAGGCGGACAATCGGAAGCGGTCATTCCATTGGACAGATTGCACGAATTTGGCGGCGGACAAAACGTTGTCGTCACGGGACGCATCAGCGGTGCAGACATACTATTGAGCAACGAACGCGCATCGCGCAACCGAACAAGACAAAGAGGTTTTTAATATATGGCGGCGAGACTATACGCAGAATTCACATCTTCATATTTCATTGATTATGTGATTGAATTTCACGACAATGAATTCACGGGCGCAGCCCAAAAAATTCAAGTGTCGGGCGATGGATTTCAATTGAATTATTCGGGGCAAACCGACAACATATATTCCCCAATCATTGGGTCGTCGGTGAATGTCGGAATCGTCAATCAAGGTGAACCGCATTTGTTGCAATATATTTCATTGCTGAAACAATACCAACAAGACCGATTTGCGGTTGTAATATACCGCGGTGCCGAAGCGCGTTTCATTGATAATTTGTCGAATGTCGCATCATTATTTGAGGCCCGTGTTTCAAACGATGGTGGTTCGGTAGAATCGCCAAATTGCTACAAACAAGACATCATCGATTTAGGTGGAACATTCCGATACATCCCACCGATTTCGGAAAAATTGTATTGGGCGGGAATCATTGTTCAAGATTTGATTGAAATTGAAGATGTTTCAAACCCCGCAACATTCAGCGTTCAAGCGACCGACGGAATTTCAAAGTTGGGCGACGCTATTGTCACTACATCGGCATTCCGCCAAATCACAAATCAATTCATCAATGCATTAGACACGACCAACGTGTTGGATTTATACCCAACCGATGATGCGATTTTATCGGTTTCGTGTGATTGGTGGGCTGAAGAAATGACCTACAACGCCAACAACAATCCATTGGATGAAACGTGGGCGGATTTCCGTGCGTTTGATACCATTGATGAGGATGGTGTTTTATCGGGGCGCACATGGCACGAAGTGTTGGAACAAATATGTTACATTTTCGGTTTGCGCTTTTATTATGCGAACGGAAAATATCGATTGGAACAATTGTTCATTCGCGACAATGCGACGTTCGTAGAACACAACTACAAAAAGGACAAAACGAAAATTGATAACGTCGTTGTTTCTTACGAAAGAACCATCGACCAATTGTCGGGGCAAGCGCGTTTGGCGGGCAACATCTTCAACTATTTGCCAGCGGTGAACAACGTTTCGGTTTTGGTAAACAAACAACCAAAAGCATTGATTGGCGTCATCAGTGATGAAGATGCACAACCAACGACGGAAGTGGGATTCATTGCATCATCGCCAGCGAATCAAATATTTTTTGGATTCCATCACATTGGGCAAGTGACAATCAACACGCCCGTGAGTTCTGCGAACATCTTCATGAAGTTGCGATTGAATGTTGAATTGTACGATTTCAATGCCAATACAACCTACTACCTAAAGCGCACATTCACGGGAATGACACCATCGGGAATCACGTGGACAACGACACAAGCGGGTTCGGGTTATGAAGTTATTATTGGCCCATTGCAAGAATTTGACCGCGATGAATTATTGGTGACGGGAATCACTTCAGTCATCACGCCAAACGTCCCCGAAGATGGTGACGTTTCTTTTGATTGGGAATTCGTGGAGTTCGTGAAATCAAACGGAACCACACACACATTGAATGCCGCGAACCAATACGGATGGCAAATGGAGACGCGCAACCTTACCACAACGAATGGTCAAGGTATTACAAATGAAACAACGCGCATTCGTGCCTTATCACCGAACGCGGGAATCAAATCAAATCTATCGTACGAACTGCCCGAAATGAATTTGTTCACGGGCAATGGCGAACAAGGTTCATTGATTGATGTCAATCAAGTTGGCGGAATCAACATTCGTGTTCCCTATTCAAATTGGCGCGAGGGTAATTCGGGAACCTACGTTGAAATCCAACGATTGGTCACCAAAGAATTCATGAAGTTGATGAACGCGCCGATTGAGAAATATTTGGGCGGGATGTATTCGATTCACGATTTCAATGAACGATTGGAATTTGACGGCAAGGAATGGATTCAGTTGGGCGGTACGTTTAGCGCGAATATGGACCAATGGGATGGCGAATGGTTCGCGATTGACAAGGCAGATATTACGCCAACGTTTGAAGATGTCACAACCAAATCTGATGTCACTTCTTTTGATGGGGTGAACGGAATCACGGGGAACACATCGTTCAGTGGATTGGATGTCATCAATCTTGACACCAACATTTTGGACGTGACAACCACGGCAAATGTTGGAACCGATTTGGATGTTGGTGGGGACACCGGGTTGACGGGAAGATTGGATGTGACGGGTTCAACAACGTTGACGGGCGACACCACGTTGAACAACATGGACCATCAAG
>Ga0206125_10002649_pt1 | contig 18423 bp, 22 predicted proteins | sample Helgoland_Spring_4_FD_148598 | JGI IMG/M metagenome (GOLD analysis project Ga0206125, IMG submission 148598) | Pelagic subsurface seawater microbial communities from Kabeltonne, Helgoland, North Sea - Helgoland_Spring_Bloom_20160331_1 | ecosystem: Environmental > Aquatic > Marine > Epipelagic ... | reverse complement strand
GAATATCATACCAACACCAAGTAAGAAATCTTGTAGATGGTGTGAGTTTAAAAAAACAGAACATTGTAGTGTGGGAGTGTAATGAAAGTTGCAATCGTAGGGAGTAGAAGATATGAGAATAAAAAAAAGATTAAAGACTTTGTATTCAAACTCAAAGAACAATACGGAACAGAAACAATTATAGTTAGTGGTGGATGTAAGACTGGTGCTGATAAATATGCTAAGAAATATGCATTAGAACTTGGATTACAATACGAGGAGTATCCACCATTTCACGAAGTACACAATTTATATTGTACAATGCCATCATCAAGATATGGTAAAGATTTCAATATGAAAAACTTTTTTGCAAGAAACAAGATTATAGCTGGAACATCAGATTTCATTGTAGCATTCATTCCAGAAGGAGTAGAAGCTAATGGTACAAAGAATGTTTTAGAGTATGCAAAAAAATTAAATAAAAAAAGAATAATTATTTCATAGTTTTTTTATATATCTATATATTTATATATGTAAATACGATGGAGATAAAATTATGAAAAATACAAAACTAACATCTGTAAAAATATTAGAATCATTATATGAAAGATTCAAACTGAACACAGTCAACACGAAGATGACTTTACAAAAACTAACAAACCGTTCAGTAGATAGATTTTTAGAAGATGAAAAATATAGAGAAGAAATAGAAACATACGATAACTTAACAGTTAGTGGCAGCAACTTTTAATTAGGAGAAAATAGGTTATGAAGAAGAAAAAGATTCTACTCTTGTCAGACGACTTGAGAATGCATAGTGGAATAGCTACTCAATCAAAAGAATTTGTGATGGGGACATTAGATAAATATGAATGGGTTCAATTAGGTGGAGCAGTAAAACATCCCGAAGAGGGTAAAATTATAGATATGAATCGAGCAGCTACAGCTGAATATGGTGTAAAAGATGCATATCTTAAAATATATCCAATAACAGGTTATGGTAATCCTGAAGTACTAAGACAAGTAATGGAAATAGAAAAACCAGATGCTATCCTACACTTCACAGACCCAAGATTTTGGATTTGGTTATATAATATGGAACACGAAATAAGACAAAACATTCCTATTATGTATTATAACATATGGGATGATATACCAGACCCATTATACAATACAAACTATTATAGAAGTTCAGATATGTTATTATCAATATCAAAACAAACCTATGGTATAAATAAAAGAATATTATCTAAATACAATTACGAAGATTGGCAAACACAATATGTTCCTCACGGAATTACTGATAAAAGAATATTTAAGATAGAAGATAAGGGTGATACTAAATTTAAAGAGTTTGAACAAAAACATGGATTAGATAAATACAAATTTAAGATACTTTTCTTAAATCGTAACATTAGAAGAAAATCACCTGGTGATGTCGCTCTTGCTTACAAACATATGATGGATAAACTTACTCCTGAACAAAGAAAAGATTGTGTATTTGTTTGGCACGCAGCACCAAGTGATGAAAACGGAACTGATATGAGAGCTGTTTGTCAAACACTTTTACCTGAGTATCCAGTGATATTTACTCACGATAATTGTCCTAATGGGGCGTTTACTGATGAAGAGATGAATTTTATATTTAACTCTTGTGATGTTTATATCAATATGGCTTCCAATGAAGGATTTGGATTGGGTAGTTGTGAGATGTTACACGCTGGTGGTTGTATAGTAGTTAATGTAACTGGTGGATTACAAGACCAATGTGGATTCAAAAATGAAAAAGGTGAATATCTAACTGCTGAAGATTATGTTAAATTACAATCTAATCACAAAGGTGAATATAAAGAACATGGGGAATGGGTAAAACCTGTATATCCAACAAATAGAAGTTTACAGGGTTCACCACTAACACCATATATATTTGATGATAGGTGTCAATTTGAAGATGCTGGTGAAGCTCTCTTAGAATGGTATAAAGTTGGTCCTGAAGAGAGAGAAAAATGTGGTGAAATTGGAAGACAATGGGTTCAAGGTGATGATGCAAGAATGACTGGAAAACATTTATCAGAATCATTCATAAAAAATATAGATAATTGTTTTGAAAAATGGAAACCAAGAGAAAAATATACATTGGAGGTTGTGTAATGAAAAAATTAATGTTAATATGTGCACCTGTTACATCAAGAAGTGGATATGGTGACCATGCAAGAGATTTAACTCTATCGTTTATTAAACACGATAAATATGATGTTAAGATAATAGATGTACCGTGGGGAAATTGTCCAAGAAATGCTCTTGATAAAAATAATACGAGTGACAATGATATATTGTGTCGTATTTTAAAAGAACCTAGAATGGATTCTCAACCTGATGTATATGTTGACATCAGAATCCCTAATGAGTTTCAACAATATGGTAAAGTGAATATAGGAGTTACAGCTGGTATAGAAACAACTTCAGTTTCAAGCGCTTGGATAGAAGGTTGTAACAAAATGGATTTAATCATAGTTCCATCAGAACACTCAAAAGAGGGATTCGTAAAAGCTCTTTATGAAAAAATGCAAACATTACCAGATGGACAACAACAAAAAGTTGGTGAGTTAAAACTTGAAAAACCAATTGAAGTTTTATTTGAAGGTGCTGATGAAGATATTTATAAACCAATTAAAAATGTTAGTTTAAATTTAGTTGATGATATTAAAGAAGACTTTTGTTTCTTACATGTTGGTATGTGGGGTAATGGTGGTTTTGGTGAAGATAGAAAAGACATCTCTAAAATGATTAAAGTATTTTATGAATCATTTGCTAACAAGAAAAAACAACCAGCTTTAGTTTTAAAGACAAATGGAGCTACATTTTCAATATTAGATAGAGAAGAATGTCTAAAAAAAATAAATGAAATTAAATCTATGTTTCCAAAAGATTGGAAACTACCTAATGTATATTTACTACATGGTTCTTTATCCACAGAAGAAATGAATAAATTATACAACCATCCAAAAGTAAAATCTTTTGTATCATTTACACATGGAGAGGGATTTGGAAGACCACTGTTGGAAGCGACTATGACTGGACTACCTGTAATCGCTAGTGGTTGGAGTGGACAAATGGACTTTCTCAGTCAAACAGATTCTATCTTGATAGGTGGTGAACTGAAACAAGTTCCAAAATCACAAGTTTGGAAAGATATAATTATACCTGAATCACAATGGTTTAATGTAAATGAGCAACAAGCTTACAAAGCTATGAATTATTGTTTTGAAAAATATAATGAGGTAAAAGAAAAATCATTAAATTTAATGAAAAAAAATAGAGATAAATTTACATTAAATAAAATGACTGAAAAACTTGATGAAATTGTATCACCATTTATTGACAAAATACCAACTCAAGTAGGAATACAACTTCCAAAATTAAAAAAAATAGGGTCAAGTAAATCAGAACCACCAAAAATAAATCTACCAAAGTTAAAAAAAGTAACAAATGAGGTAACTGTATGAAAGACTTAATAAGTAATTGTTTCTTATGTGGTGAGAAAGCGTTACATGTGGCTGGTACGGAAGAAGCTCAAGTAATGCAGTGTATCAATTGTGGTTATACAACTTCAACTAAATTTACAGGTAAGAAAGAAACAAATGAACACTTTCAAAAACTTGGTGAAGATATGAAAAATTGGGCTATTGAAAAAAATGGTAAAATTTGGATTCCGAGTATAATCACATTACCAATTGGTATGTTGTATCCAATTAATGTTAAGAAAGAATTAAAATGGTCTTTTGCTTCAATGGTTGAAATACCAGAAGAGGATAGAAAAGACTTTCCAAATCCACAAGGTGGTTTTTATGATAAAAAAGTGGATACGGATAATGGAAAACTTTATAATACATTTATTGAAGGTATGTCTGTAGTTAATGAACTATTAAAACAGAAAGCTTTAAGTGGCGGCGAATAAAAAACAACCACATAGTTGGGGTAAAGTAAAACCAGGTGATATTATTTCATTTAAATATAATCCAAAAACAAGTAATAAATCAACCCGTACACAAACTGTATTAGTTTTAAATCCAAAATTACAAGTAAAATTAAAAAATGGAACACAAACAAAACATCTAATCGGTATTAAACTTGAAGAATCAAATGCTATAGATTTAAGGTTGACATCTAAAGTTATTTCTCTTTTAGAGAAAATAGGTGAATTTAAAACTTTAGATAAAAAAAATAACTTATACAAGTTGGAAATACACCAAAAATTTATTGTTAATGAAATTAAAGGTGTCAAACAATCAGTTTATAATTTAATTGGTAAACGTGAATTAAAAAAACAATATAGAACATATGAATATGATGGTGTAAAAACAAGCGCAGTTTATTTAGAACCAATAAGATTAGAAATAGGGGATTAAAGTGCAAATTAGTTACACAATCCTAACCCACAATGAAACAGATTCTCTATTAAAACTAATAGAGTTTTTGGTTAAACACAAAGACGAAGAAGACGAAATAGTAATTCTTGATGATTATTCAGACAATGATAAGACAAAAGAGATACTTGATGTTATGTGTTCAATGCATGAGATTACATTTGAACAGCGACATTTGTTAAAAGATTACGCTGGACAAAAAAACTATTTGACTCGTATGGCAAAAGGTCAGTATATTGTTAATATAGATGCTGACGAAATACCACATAAATCTCTAATGAAAAACATTAAACCAATATTAGAATCAAACCCAACAATAGATTTATATTGGGTGCCGAGAGTAAATACTGTAGATGGTATTACACAAGAACATATAAACAAATGGGGTTGGAGAGTAGATGATAAAGGTTGGGTAAATTATCCTGATTATCAAGGTAGAATTTGGAGAAATCGTCCAAACATACTTTGGAAGAATAAAGTACATGAAGTTTTAATGGGGTATAAAGAACATACTTATTTACCAGCAGAAGAACAATTTTCATTCTATCATCCTAAAACAATTGATAGACAAGTAAAACAGAATTTATTTTATGAAGGAATATAAATGTTTAATTATAACGAATATAAAAATATTATTAGATTAGTCAATTCTCATTTACCAATACTTGATTTTAGTGATATAACTGAAACCACAGATAAGTTTTGTGTATTAAGGCATGACATAGAATTTTCTATTGATAGAGCTTATGAACTAGCTAAGATTGAAAAAGACTTAGGAGTGGTTTCTACATATACCGTCCAAGTTAGAAACAATACTTATAACGCCTTTTCAGAAAAAAATATAGATTTAATTAAAAGAATAAAAGATTTAGGACACCACATTGGGTTACATCAAAATCCACCATTAATGGGTTTAGATAAATTAACAACTTATGTGAGTACTGATATTCAGATGTTAGAATATTATTATGGTTTTTATATTGATAGATTTGCATTCCATCGTCCTAAAAAAGAATACCTAAAAGAATATTTTCAATTACCAAATAAAATAAATTGTTATGATAAAAAGTTTTTTCATTATTTTGATCAAAAACCAGATAAGATAAATGTTTTGTATTTAGCAGATTCAAATCACGAATGGAAATATGGTTATCCATTAGATTACGATTTTCGTAAAATTAATAAATTACAATTGTTAACTCACCCATATTCTTGGACAGAAACTGGTGGAGACAATTATAGTAATTTTTTATCTTTGATTAGAGAAAGAAATAATGAATTGATTGGTTCAATGAACACGGAAACAAACACCTTTCCAAAGGAGTTATTAAAATGAAAAAACCAATAGTAGTTATACCTGCAGTCACACCAAAAAATAAAAACTTAGATAAATTTGGTGGTTGGAATTGGATGGACATATCTAAAAAAGCTTGGAAATATTGGTGTGATAAAAATAAATATGAATTAGTTATTTACGATAAATGTAAATTAGATGACTTAAACAAGTATAGAGTCACGATTCAACGGTGGTTTGATATTCATGATTTTTTAGATGAAAAAGGTATTAAGTATAGTAAAGTTCTTATGGTTGATGCATGTTCTATACCTAAATGGGATTGTCCTGACTTTTTTAAGTTAACAGGTGATAATATGTGTGTGAGTCGTGATATAGATAATATGAGATGGACATATGAAAGTGCTCAAGGATATAAAAAAATATTTAATAATTTTGAACTTGATATGAGTAAATACATTAATTCTGGTTGGGTAATATTTAATGAAAGTCATAGAGATTTATTTAAAAAATTTAAAGATTTTTACTTAGAAAATAGTGATGAATTTATAAAATTACAAACTGAGATAGTAAAAAGGGGAACATGTCAGACACCACTTAATTATTTTATACAAATGAATGACATTAAAATTGATTTTATGCCACCTAAATTTCGTGTTTCTCATTTAAATAGGAAACAGATGTTGGGAAATAATTGGCAATTAGATGGTAGTGAACACGAAGATAAAACACCTTTTTTTATTAAATATGGGTGTATTTGGGTTTTTAGTGGTTTTGATAAAAGAATGAGAAATAACTTAATGAAACAAACTTGGGATTTAGTTAAACACCTTTACACTTCTGATAAAAATGAAATACTCTTAAATTCAGTAAGACATAAAGATAATTTTAGATTATCTACATCAAGAGAATTTAAAAAAGATTTAATTAATTATTTTAATGATGACAAATTTAAAGATATGACAATGGTTGAACTTGGATGTTGTCAAGGTGACACTACAAAAATATTTAGTCATTTGTTTAAAAGTGTTCATGCTGTTGATTGGAGACAAGAAAACATTGATTTATCAAAAAAAATGTGTGATGGTTGTGATAATATTACATATCAAGTTTCTAATGTTGTGGAAGATGAGTGGAATTATCCAAAAGCAGATGTAGTTTTCATAGACGCTAGTCACGATTATCCACAAGTAGCGTATGACATAGAAAAAGCTATTAAGTATTTCGATAACCCTATTATAATAATGGATGATTATGGAAACTCAGTTAACAACAACGTAAGAAATTCAATTGAAGATAAAATAAATGAAAATAAGATAAAAATAGAAAAACTTATTGGAGAGAAAGTTGGATTTAAAACTAAATCTGGATGGGAAATGAATGACAGAGAGGGAGTCATTTTGGAGTCATTTACAAATTGAAAGCTATTTTTGTATCAGTAAGAACAGGCTCTACAAGATTACCTAATAAGTCTATATTAAAAATAAATAATAAATATACGATTGAGTATGTAATCAATAGTGTTAAAAAATCAAAATATGCTGATAAGATTATTCTCTGTACAACAGAGTTAGAAGAGGATAATATCTTATGTGATATAGCTAAAGACAATAATATAGATTTTTATCGTGGAGATGAATTAAATAAATCTAAAAGATGGTATGGTGCATGTAAAGAGTTTGATATTGATTTATTTGTAACTGCAGATGGTGATGATTTATTTTATGATACTGGATTAGCAGATTTATGTTTTGAACAGATAGAAGATGATTACATTGATGGTCAAGGATTATATAATGATGTATATGGAATGACAACGAAAGCTTTAAAATTATGTTTAGATGAATCTAATAAGAATATTGAACCACACGATATGATTGAGTTTTTTAAAAGCACATCATTAAAAGGAAAAAAGTTATCAAATGTACCAGAAATATACAAAAAGAAAAATATTAGAATGACATTAGATTATGAGGAAGATTTTAAATTCTTTTCTGAAATAATTAATAAAATAAAGCTTGACTTTAATATAAAAAATGTCTTATATTATATAGATAGAAATCCAAATGTGATTAATATTAATTATCATAGAGAACAAGATTGGAAAAACAATCAGAGGAAAATGTAAATGAATAGTGGTTGGAGATTTAAAGGGAATGAAATAAGTTATGTAAATGAAGTTTTAAATAACGATTTTGCAGCTAGTAAAACTGGTACTATGACTGAAAAATTAGAATCTTTTTTTGCTACTAAACATAACCAAAAATACGCTATTGGATTTAATTCTGGTACTTCAACATTACATTCAGCATTAGTATCGTTTGGTGTTGGTAGGGGTGATGAGGTTATGATTCCAGCTTTAACTGTAGCTATGTGTGGTTATGCAGTTTGGCAGTGTGGTGCTACTCCTGTATTTGTAGATGTTGATAGAGATACGTTTCTTATTAATTCCGAAGATATTAAAAGAAAAATTACATCAAAGACAAAGGCTATAATGCCTGTTCACATTTATGGTCAAGTATGTGATATGACATCAATAATGGAAATAGCAAAGAAACATAATTTATATGTGTTAGAAGATTGCGCACAATGTTTTTTAGGAACTGATGGTGAAGGTAGAATGGCTGGAACTGTTGGTGATGTTGGTAGTTGGAGTTTTGAAAATTCAAAACATATGAGTTGTGGTGATGGTGGTATCGTAACTACAAACAATGAAAAGTTAGCTAAAAGTATAAGACAATTTGGTGGAGTTGGTTTTAAGAATATGACTGCTACTTCTGGTAAAGTAAGAATAGATAAAGATAAATTTCAAAATCCTAATTGGGAACGACATAATATTATGGCTTATAATTATAGATTACCTGAAATATGTGCAGCTGTAGCATTAGCACAATTAGAAAATTTAAATAAATTTGTTGACTTGAGAATGAAAATGGGTAATGGATATTTAAATGTAATAAAAGAATCTTCAACAGATATATTAATTCCACAACATACACCTAAAGGATATGTCCATTCTTATTTTACATTTGGGTGTGTATTTAATGGTGAAAAGTATGGAATAGAATGGCAACAATTTAGAAAAAAATATATACAAAATGGTGGTGATGGGATATATGCAGCTTGGAAGACTGTCAATAACGAACCTTGTTTTAAAAATATAGGATGGGGTAATGTACCTGTAGCTGAAGAGTTACAAAAAAATATTATGCAGTTCACCACTAATCAAAAAAATAAATTTGAAAGAGATATTCAATTAACAGCTTTAATTAAAACACTAAATTATTTTAGTAAATAGGAGAAAAAAAATGAATAAAACGTATGTAATAGCAGAGATAGGAATAAATCACAATGGAGACATTGATTTAGCTAAACAACTAATAGACAAAGCTAAACAATCTGATTGTGACGCGGTTAAATTTCAAAAAAGAGATATTGATGTGGTTTATTCTCAAGAGGAGTTAGACACACCAAGACAATCACCATTTGGAACAACAACAAGAGAACAAAAAAATGGTATTGAGTTTGATATATTAGAATTTCAAGAACTTGAAAAATATAGTAATAACTTAGGATTAGATTTTATTGTATCTTGTTGGGATTGGAATAGTTTAGATGATGTTGAAGATAATCTTAATGTAAAATATCATAAGGTAGCATCAGCTATGTTAACTGATAAAGGATTTTTAGAAAAACTAAATGATACAGGTAAACCTGTTATAGTTTCAGTTGGTATGGCTACAGAAGAAGAAATAGATGCGGCTTTAGATATACTTGACAATGTTGAATATGTCTTAGCTTGTACAAGTACATATCCAACAAAAGCAGAAGAAATTAATTTAAGATACATAACCACATTAAAAGAAAAACTACAAGGTGGTGACACATGGACGGGAGTAGGATTTTCAAATCATTACAATGGTTTAGATGCTTGTGTTGGTTCAGTTGCACTTGGTGCTGAATGTGTAGAGTTTCATATAACAATGGATAGAACTATGTATGGTTCAGACCAACCAGCTTCCATAGAAGATGCTGATGATTTGGTGAATGCAATTCGTCAAATGGAGTTGATGGTTGGTGATGGTATAAAAAAAGTCTATGATACTGAAAAACCAATAGCAGCTAAATTGAGAAAAGTTAACGATATTATATAAGGATTACTATGTCACATTATGATATTTTAAAAAATAAAAATGTGTTAGTAACTGGTGTTACTGGTGGTGTAGGAAAAAATATTACAAAAGAATTATTGAATAAGGGTTGTAATATATTTGCTACAGGATGTAATGAATCAAAATTAAAAAAAGTTATTAGTGAATTAGGAAATGGTGTTCACTACAAAGCGTGTGATTTATCTGAAAGTTCAAATGTTTTATCATTGATAAATAGTGTGAGAGATGTTTTTGAGAATGTGGATGTCATTGTTAATTCAGCTGGTATATTTCCTGTTCAAGATTTTGTTGACACTAACTTAAATGATTATAACAAATGTATCAATGTCAATCTTACTGCTCCATTTTTACTCATTAATGAATTTTCTAAAGATATGATAAAAAACAAATGGGGTAGAATAATAAATATAGCATCATCCTCTGCTTATCTCGGCGCTCCCAAGACATCTATATATTGTGCTTCAAAACACGCATTGTTAGGTTTATCAAGGTCAATATATAATGAGTTCAAATCTGATAATGTTAGAGTTTTATGTATTTCTCCTGGTTCTATACAAACAGAGATGGGAAGAAAAGTTGAAGAATTAGGTCAAGATTATGATACATTTATAAACCCCCAAGAGTTAGCAGAATATGTAGTGTATATTTCATCCTTTGACAAAGAAATGATTTCTGAAGAAGTTAGATTAAATAGATTAATAATTAGATGAAATTAGGTGTAATACAAGGAAGACTTTCAGAACCCAAAGAGGGATTTCAAGAGTGTCCTGTAAATTGGAAAAAAGAATTTGATTTATTATCAAAACTTGGTTTAAATCATATTGAATGGATTGTAACACACGATAACTTTCACAGTAATCCTATTTTTTATAAAGATATAAGTGGTTATTCAATTTCATCAGTTTGTGCTGATTTTATGGTTAGTGATATGTTTTGTAACTCTGAATATTTAATGAAATATTTAGAACCATTATGTTTAGCTGTTGAAGAGAATAATATTAAAAATATTACAATACCATTGTTAGAAAACAGTAGTGTTAAAGAAAAAGACATTAGAGATAAATTTATGAAAGTGTTTTATCCTTATACTAAAGAACATAAAAATATAAATTTCCTAATAGAAGCTGAATTACATCAAAAAAAACTAAAAAAAATGCTTGACTTTAATAGTAATTTATTCGTAACTTATGATACAGGTAATATTACATCGTGTGGATTGAATCACGAAGATTATATTTTTGAATTGTCAGATAAAATAAAACAAGTTCATATTAAAGATAGAATCATAAAGCCTTTAGAAACTGTAGAACCCACAAAAGGTGACACAGATTTTGAATTAATATTTAAATGTTTAAAACAAATAAATTACAATGGTTTATATACTTTACAAACTGTTAGAATGGAAGATGGTAAAGAAATAGAAACAATTAAGAAACACAAAAAAATAATAGAAAATTTATATAATGTTTAATAAATTTAGTTTAAAAGATAAAGTTGTCGTAATTACAGGTGGTGCTGGGTTGTTGGGTAAAATGCACGCTGAAGCTGTAACCGAAGCTGATGGTACAGCTATATTAACTGATATAGTTGATGATGGTAAGTGTCATTATATGGATGTAACGGATAAAAAAAGTATTGAAAACTTTGTAAATAGTTTAGATAGAGTAGATGTATTAATTAACAACGCTGCGTTGAATCCTAAAATGTCAACAAAAGATGAAACTAATAGATTTGAAGACTTTAGTTTAGATAAATGGAATAAAAGTTTACAAGTTAATTTAACAGGTACTTTTTTATGTAGTCAAGTTTTCATAAATAAAATGATAAACGATGAAACAAAAGGTGTTGTAATTAATGTAGCTTCTGATTTAGGAGTTATAGCACCTAATCAAACTATATATGAAGATGATGTCAAACCAGTTGACTACTCTGTTACTAAACACGGAATTATCGGACTAACTAAATATTTGTCTACTTATTTTGCTGATAAAAACATAAGAGTTAATTCTATAAGTCCAGGTGGTGTGTATACAAATCAGTCAGATAATTTTGTCGAGAGGTTATCAAAACTAATACCAATGGGTAGAATGGCTAAAGCTGATGAGTATAAGGGTGCTATAATATTTATGTGTTCAGACGCTAGTTCTTATATGAACGGCCACAATTTAATTTTAGACGGGGGAAGAACAATATGGTAAATCGAAAACAAAAAATTAAAGATTTTGGGATTGGAAATTTTAAACAACTTATTATGACAACCGATGATTGGAATATAACTTTTGAAATATTTAATGAATGTAGAAAATTGTGTAAAAATAAATTAAGTAAAGAAGATTTAGAGGTAGTTGATATAATTACTCAAAAATTAGAAAAAAATGATAAGATGCCATGGGATGTTGACAACTCTGAAAAACACTTTTTGAAGCACAATCCTATTGAAGTTTGGTGTGAATATTTAATTTTTAGATATAAGTTTAGAATATATCCGGATATAAAAAAGGTTTCTGATTTTCCTGTATACCTTTTAATTGAACCAGCTTCACCTTGCAATTTAAGGTGTACAATGTGTTTTCAAGTAGATCCAACATTTAGTGGTAAAAAATCTTTAATGGGTATGATGGACTTAGATTTATTTAAAAAAGTAATAGATGAGGCGGTAGATGGTGGGACAAAAGCTATAACTCTTGCATCTCGTGGAGAGCCAACTCTACATAGACATTTAGGTGAAATGTTAGAATATGTAAGTGGTAAATTTTTTGAAGTTAAACTAAACACCAATGGAACAAAGTTAACAGAAAAATTATGTCACACTATTTTAAAGACAGGAGTTAATTCATTGGTTTGGTCTATTGACGCTCCCAAAAAAGAATTGTATGAACAGATAAGAGTTCGTGGTAACTTTGATAAAGTTATAAGTAATATAAAAATGTTCAATGAAATTAAAGAAAAACATTATCCAAATTCATCTATATTAACCACAGCGGCTGGTGTTATGTTTCGTGAAGACCAAGACATAGATGAATTTAATGATTTTTTTAAAAAGATAGCTGACCAAGTAGCTCTACAAGCTTGTGAAGAAAGATGGGATACTTACTCAAATGAATTAAGACCAGATATAAATAGTCCTTGTATTTATCTATGGGAAAGAATGTATATTTGGTTTGATGGAATTTGTAATCCATGTGATGTGGATTATAAAAGTTATCTTGAAACAGGAAATATAAAAGATAAAAGTATAAAAGATGTTTGGCGTGGTGATATGTATACTAAATTAAGAAAAGACCACTTGTCTAGTAATAGGAATAAGTGGAATCCATGTGATAGGTGTGGGTTGTGTTAATGGTAGACAAGTTATTATTAGTTGGTCCTGGAAACATAGGTTTAGATTATGTTAAGGTATTACAAGCTTTAAATGTCAATTTTGAAGTCGTTGGGAGGTCACCAAAAGATGACTGGATTGTTTCTGTATATGAATATGGTATTGAAAAGTATTTGAAAGAATCTACTGAAAAAATAGATTACGCTATAGTTGCTACAAATGAAAATCAATTGTATAAAGTAACTTTAAAATTAATATCTTATGGAGTAAGTAACATCTTAATTGAAAAACCAGGTTCTTTATTCAAAGATGAACTTGTTGAATTAAAAAAATTATCTGAATCCAAAAACATAAAATTGTTTATAGGTTATAACAGAAGATTTTATCAATCGGTTAAAAAGTGTAAAGAAAAAATATCTGAGTGTAATGATTTAATAAGTGGTTCTTTTTCATTTACTATAATTCCAAGTATGATAAATTTTGATAAATATTCAAAGAAAGAATTAGAAAGACTTTTTTTATATGAATCAACTCATGTTATAGATACAATTTTTTATTTACTTGGTAAACCAAAAGAATTGAATTGTTATACAAGTGGAAAATTAGAGTGGCACCCATCAGCAGCTATATTTCAAGGTAGTGGTGTAACTGAAAAGAAAGCTTTAATTAACTATGAATCTAATTGGACTTCTGCTGGTAGATGGTGGATTGAAATATCACTACCTAACGAAAAATTAATATTAAAACCTTTTGAAAAACTACACCACCAATACAGAGATAGTTTTGAACAAAGAAAATATCTATTGGAGGATGAAAAAATAGATATTGATTATAAACCAGGTTTATATAATCAAGTTTTTAGTTTTTTAAGTAATCAAAATGATTTATGTACAATTGATGAACAGATAGAGAATTTTAAATGGTATTATAAAATAGCAAATTACAAGGAAATATAATGGGTCATATAATTAAACCAATAGTATGTGAAGGATGTAAAGTTCCAAAAGGTTGGGGTGAAGAAATTATCATTGAAAACAATGAGATGTATTGTGGTAAACTTTTAATCTTTAAAGAAGGTTGTAAGTTTTCAATGCATTATCACTTGATTAAAGATGAAACTTGGTATGTAGATAAGGGTGAATTTCTCTATCGTTGGATAGACACGGAGAATGCTGATGTTCACGAACAAAAATTAAAAGTAGGTGATGTTGTTAGACAAAGAGTTGGACAACCACATCAAATAGAAGCTCTAACAGATGGAACTATTTTTGAAGTATCAACACAGCACTTTGATGAAGATAGTTATAGAGTATGGAAGGGGGACAGTCAATGATAATTTATGTAGACATTGATGGAACTATTTGTGAAACAAAAGGTTCGGACTATAGAACAGCAGAACCAAGACAAAAACAAATTGATAAAATAAATAAATTGTATGATGAGGGAAATACGATTATATATTGGACAGCAAGAGGAACAGTAACACAAATAGATTGGTTAAATTTAGTCCAAGAACAATTAGGTAAATGGGGTTGTAGACATCACGATGTAAGAGTGGGTAAACCACAATATGATTTATGGATTGATGACAAATCAAAAAGGATAGAAGAGTTATAGTGAAAACAGTCAATCTATTATGTAAAGGTCGTAGTTTAACACATTTAGAAAAACTTGGGGATTCTGAATTTGTGGTGTTAGCTAATGATTTTGATAGAGAAATATCACAAGTGAACGGACTTTCAGAGTATTTAAAGAACAAAGAAATACACATTTGTTTGAATATGGTGAGTGGATATAATGGTTATAATGAAATAGATTTTTTTAATAGATTTAATGTTACTAAATTAATAAGACCTTATCCATATGGGATAAGAGAGGCTGGTACTTCTGGTCAAAATATTCCATTGGAAGAGAATTTTTTAGGTGAACACCATAAAGAATTTATGTATAAAAATAGAAAATATGCATATGATTATACTGGAACAGGTATGGCATCATTTGCATATACTATGTTAGATTGTTCTGTAGATGTAATTAATTTAATTGGTATGGACTTCTATGATAACTTAAATTATGGTGTACAAAACTATTTAGTAGATTGTAGAGAAGGTGGAGATTTCACAAAAGATCCTTGGACTATTGAAGAAATGCAACAAAATTTTTGTAAATTAGTTAAGTCTAATCCAAAAATTCAAGTTAATATGATTACAACTTGTAAAAATTTTATAGATGAGTTTAAATTCATAAAAAATTTAAATGTAACGATAATAGATGGAAATGAAAAAAAAATATTGGAGAAAGAAAAAATGAAAAAAATAGCAATTATATCTTGTGGATGGCACTATCCATATCATTTATTTGAACAATTGTCAAAATTGAAATTACCTGTCGGATGGGAAGCTGAAAAATTTGTTGTTGGACATAGAGATCCAGATTTGGATGTGGTTAAAAAAGAAAAAAGGAATATATTAGATTCTGTTACCGATAAAGATAACATTTTAGTAAAGATTGATGAAAAAATGTATAAAAGAACTGCTAACAGAGAGGATTTTGATAATTTAGGTTTTAAATTTAGTTTGGAGGAAAACAAAATTGGTGATTTTTATTATTTTAATCAATGGGCTGAAAAAAATAATTGGGAAGAGTATGACTTATTCTTTTTCATGCACGATGACACATTTTTGCTTGGGGATTCTATAATAGTTGATGTAATAGAAAAGAAATGTGATTTGTGGTGGAAAGGACATGATAACGGGAGTGTAACTTCAACCAGTAAAGATACCGATTGGTTATTTTTAACTGGAACAGGAGACCAATTGTTATGTCCAAGAGGTTCATTTGCTTTTTTTGATAAAGAATTAATAAAATATATGAATGGACAATTTCCAATGGATAATATATATTATACGAGGTCTGGGATGAATGAAAGTCCAGGCTATCCAGCAAAAGCTTTTGATGGGGTAGAGACAAAACTTTCAGAAGATGTTCACAATACTGAACAATCAAAAGACCTCCATTCAGCTATAGATTATGGTACAATAAATCGAAGGGGTGGTCTCGGAGAGTGGAATCAAGTAGCGTATAATTTTTCTGGTATGATGCAGAAAAACAATTGGGTAGAAAAGATGACTAGACTTTCACCATATTTTAGAGTAAGTCAATATTGTGTAGAGGGTGAAAGAGGTTTATGTCATTTGTCAAAAGTCTCATCAGATAGTTATGTAGCAGGTATAAATGATTATGTAGATAAAATAATGGAGGAGTTATCGTGAAAATATTAATAACAGGAGTCGCTGGTTTATTAGGTTCAAGACTAGCTGATTGGATTTTGGAAAATACTGATAATGAGGTTATTGGTGTAGACGACTTGTCAGGTGGTTATATTGAAAATGTAAATTCAAAAGTTAAATTTTATAAATTTGATTTAGTGGATTTAAATGAAGTAGAGGGTGTGTTTAAAAAAGAAAAACCAGATATTGTTTATCATTTCGCTGCTTATGCCGCTGAGGGTTTAAGTCCATTCATCAGAAAATATAATTATGAAAACAATTTAATCGCATCTGCTAATCTCATTACAAAAAGTATTGATTATGATGTAAAAAGATTTGTTTTTGCAAGTTCAATGTCAGTTTATGGTAATAAATACGAACCACCATTTAGTGAAGATTTAAAACAATGTCCTATAGATTCTTATGGTATAGCTAAATTTGCAGTTGAACAAGATTTAAAAGTAGCTAGTGAACAACATGGATTAGAATATACAATTGTAAGACCTCATAATTTTTATGGTAGAAATCAAAATATATGGGATAAGTATAGAAATGTATTGGGAATATGGATGTATCAGATAATAAATGATATTAATCCAACTATATTTGGTGATGGTACTCAAACAAGAGCTTTTAGTTATGTAGATGATTCAATTGTTCCACTTTGGAACGCTTCACAAAATGATAAATGTATAGGGGAGATAATCAATCTTGGTGGTATAAAAGATTACACAATAAATGAAGCTTGTAATATTTTATGTGATGTAACTGGAACAAGTTTAAAACCTGAATATCTAGAAGCCAGGCACGAAGTTAAATATGCTTGGTCAACTTGGGACAAATCAGTAGAACTTTTAGATTTTAAACATAAAGTAAGTTTAGAAGAAGGTTTGACAAAGATGTGGGAATGGGCACATACACAACCAAATAGAAAAAGATTTTTTTGGTCTAATTATGAGTTAAATAAGGGTATTTATAATTATTGGAAAAAAGAGGGTGATGTATGAAAAATGTAGTTTTTATGATGGATATTGATATTAAGGGTGATGGTAGATATGCGAGTAGTAGAAGAGAAGCATATAAATATTCAATTGATAGTTGGAAAAAATGGTGTGATAAAAATGATTGTGAATTGTTTATACTAAATGATTTGTTGTTACCAAATGATGAGATGGGTATATGTTGGCAGAGATACTATCTTTTCGACATACTTGACAGTAATAATATCAAATACAATCAAATCGCTATGGTTGATGCTGATACAATAATTCATCCAGATACACCAAACTTTTTTGAGATGACTGATGGTAAATTATGTGGTGTTCAATTTGATGGTAGTTGGGATTGGGTATGTAGAAGTATTGAAAATTATTCAAAGTATATATTTGGTAATTATATGATGGATATTTGGAAATATTTTGATTGTGGATTTATTATCGTTAATCAAAACCATAAAGAATTATTTAAATCAATTACAGATTTTTATCATAATAATTCTCAAAATTTAATTAAAATGCAAAATACATTTTATGGTGGAACAGACCAAACACCTGTAAATATGTTAATTAATAAGTTAGGAATTGATTTTAAATTACTAGATTATGAGTTTAATATGAATGATATGGCTAGAAAAGAAATTTTAGGTGATGATTTATTGTTTACAAAATGTGGTTGGGTTTATCAATATAACGCTATACCAAATAACAAAGATAATCAATTGACAAATTATTTTATGAAAAAAACATATGAACATTTATATGGAGAATTAATTGATTAAAGTTGGTTTAATTGGTTATGGTAAATGGGGTAAAGTGCTTCACGATAAACTTCAAAAAATAGTTGATGTGGAATTTATATGTACAAGTAAAGATAACTATATGTCTAAGTTAGATGATGTAGATTGGGTTGTTGTCGCTACACCTGATAAAACTCATTATGAAATAGTTAAGAATTGTTTATGGTT
>Ga0206125_10002646_pt1 | contig 18434 bp, 23 predicted proteins | sample Helgoland_Spring_4_FD_148598 | JGI IMG/M metagenome (GOLD analysis project Ga0206125, IMG submission 148598) | Pelagic subsurface seawater microbial communities from Kabeltonne, Helgoland, North Sea - Helgoland_Spring_Bloom_20160331_1 | ecosystem: Environmental > Aquatic > Marine > Epipelagic ... | reverse complement strand
AGCATAGAGAGTGTTAATGTATGTTGGTTCGATTGAGCCCGTGTTTTTTTTGTTTGTTGGTTAATGGCACGGGAGGGGGTTCACTTATAGTGAGCCCCTTTTTTTATTGATAGAGACAAATAAGTTATTTTTGTTACCTAACCAAATGTAAAATTTATGCTCAGTTGGATTAAAAAGATGTTCTCAGTAGGGGACGAAGTATCATCCAAAAGATTCATTGGAATCGCAGGAAGCGTGAGTCTTATCACAACAATGTTTGTGAATTCATTCACGCATCAGTCGATTGCTCCAAGCGAATCCTTGGTTGACGCTGTAATGATTATCTCGCTTGGCGCTTTAGGATTGACAAGTGCCGACAAATTTGCTAACAAAAACAAACAAGAATGATGGATTTCACTAAAGTAAGTTCTGTTCGTGCTACTTATGCACTTATAGCATTGCTACTTATCGTAGCATTGATTAATCAATTAGAAGGATTAGTTGCCTTCATCAGTTTTATTATGCTCTTTGGGGCTGTATCAGGAAAACATCCTTTTAAGTGGTTATTAGAAAAAATCGGTTTTAAAAAGACTGATTTGTAATAAAACATTTTTGTTTTACAAAATAAATTGTACAAGACAATCATGACGACGACAGGAATACATTTATTTGATATATTACTCACAAATGAGTTCTTAATTGTTCGTTCGGTTATAGGTGTAAAACATAATAAAAAGGACGACTGAATTTACCCGCCAAAGGGGGTTTTAGTAATGTGGTGATGGCGATAAGTTGTCCTTTTAGGGCCCGTTTAGGGCCCTTTTTTATACCCTATTTAGACTACCCGTCAGTCAAAAAAGGCTAAAATGTGAACCTCAATGTGAACCTCAATGTGAACCTCAATGTGGGCGATTTTATTAATGACAATCAGTAAGTTACACGTTTTGGTGAACCTCAATGTGAACCTCAATGTGAACCTCGAAATGGTTTTTGTTGGTTATTTTTGACCTCTTGGATTTTATTGTTGAAGACAAATCACTTACATTTGTCAAAATCATTTGAGACAATGGAAAACTTCATATCCCTTATTCTACAACTTATCATTGCGTCTTTGCTTGTAATTTGTTGCTCGTTTTGCGCTGAACTTGTACATCGTTCGTATCATTCACTTCAAGGCGTAAGCCGCGAAAACAGTAAGCCTTTCCCTTGGATAACTGATGGATGGGAGATAATAAGAGGGCTGTTAAACATCAACATAGGAGCAGTTTTGTTTATGCTTTTTGCATGGTTTGCAGCAAGAGTAAGTGATGGAGTACCTACAGGCTCAATTTGGAGTGAAGCACTTATAACAATGTGGTTTGTTATTGTCTTCGCATCAGGGTTCAAAATTTCCTTCCACAAGCGTTGGAAATTATTTTAAGCGACAATTTTGTCGTTATTTTAGAAAATAAATCTTTTAATCAAGTAAACTATGCCACAACCAAAGGCGAGGGACGTATCATACATGGTACTCGATAACCTCAAAATCTCTTTAATGTCAGAGAAAACGACACTTACGGAGAGAAACGCAATGACCTTAATTGCTGAGTTTTTACTAACAAGCGGTTCTTCTGAATTGCTTGAAATTCACAACCGATACTACTGCGAAGACAATCACAGCGCAGTAGCTGAAGCCTTAATGGCCTAATTATTTTATAAAATAAATTATGACAAAGAAAACGGGTAGAGCAACTAAGTTGCAAAGACTGCTTTTTGAGCGAGGTTTAAGTCAAACTGACCTTTATCATTTGATAGAAGAGCAAACAGGAAGAACAATTGGTAAAGACCGAATTAGTAAATTAGTCAATGGACATCAAAAAAATTTACAAGTAGAAACGGCAAAAGCCTTTGCAAACGCACTTAATGTTAAACTTGATGACATAATTGAAGACTAAACCAACATGAAATTTCTCTACGCACTTTCCAAACGACCCGAAAATCATCAAACTTTATGGGTATTTATAATTGGTGAAGTGGAGGTAGGGAATCATGTTTTTGACCCAAGCGGTTTAAGGTCGAGATTCAAGATGAGTAATTCAACTTTAAAAAGAGTTATCACTTGGGGTATTCAAGAGTTAAATCAAGAAAGAGTAGTTTATAGAGCCTATTGGCAAAATAGAATGCTAAATATTTCATTAGGAGAAGGTGGTTATATAGCACCTTCAAAGAAACTCAAAGTAGAGACGGAAGAGGCCCCAAAAGCCCCTTCTGCTCTACCTGAGATAAAAGAAATAATTGATTACCTAAATCAATCAACAGGCAAGCAGTTTAAACCGAAAAGCAAGAATGCGCAGAGACACATAAGCGCACGTTTGAAAGAGGGTTATAAGGTTGATGATTTTAAAAAGGTAATTGATGTAAAGAGTGTTAAATGGATGGGAACATCTATGGAGCAATTTATGAGGCCCGAAACATTATTCGGTTCTAAGTTCGATGGTTATTTAAACGAATCAGGAATTCAAAATGAGCAACAATCAAAATTTGTCACGACACAACGCGCAGTTGACGAAGCCAAGCAGTTCGATTTCTTCGGTAATAAAGATTAAAGAAAACTACGCTCGTGTATACGATGCGCACAAAAACAGCCCTAAAATCAAAACCATGAAATCCAACAAAGAGTTGGGTGGTGTTATTGATGCTTTGGGTAAATGGCGTTTTTATCTTGGACTAAAAGAAAAAGCCTCAAAAGAGGAAATTATAATAAATGTTCAGTTTATCCGTGACCACTTTGGTGAATACAATGTTCAAGACATACACGAGGCCATGCAAACCTCTATTGCGGGTAAATTGGACGTGGACAACAACCATTATGGAAACTTTGGTCCGCTGTATATATCTCGGATTTTAAACGCTTACAAAAGCTACAAGGTTGATATATTACAATACTGCAAAAAACAGCTTGACAAAAACGCTCCTAAAGCCCTTCCCTCTTCCAATCCTAAAGAAGATTTAGAGTCAATGAAATCCTTTTTCCTTAGAGCCTGTGAGCAAGCAAAATCAGGGTTTTTTAATGATTATGGAGATGTGTGGTACAACTTTGCTAAAAGAAACGGATACTTGAGTTTTACGCAAGACTTAATAGAAGAGGCTAAACGATTTGGAAAACTAAAAGCCAATGACCATGCTCAAGATGGCATACTTCTTAAAATGCAGTATAACCAACGCATGAAAAAGGAAGAGAGAGAATTAAAAGAGCGTTCTTTTGCCCGAAGTTTTGTAGTGAACAAGTGGCTTAATTCCATAACTGATAAAAAGGCTTTTGTAAATAGTATAACTTTGCAAATGTTGAATCCATAAATTTGTTATTTTAGATAACAACTATGAAAGTAGAAGGGAAGGTATTTGATATAGTGCGTATATCGGAAAAGGTTTGGCAAGTGATTATTAAAAAATCTCGAAATCAACGCTTTTTTCCCGTGGCCTTTGTGTGCTTTAATCAATGTATTGAGCAAATAAAGAATCAGGATATTCAGATAAAAGACCGAATTGTTATTAATTACTATATTAAAAGTAATTCCTTTAAGGGAAGGTATCATACTGATGCTATTGTTGAAAACATAGTTTTGAAGCATAAGGACCAAGGTCCATTAAGTGTTTTTCATAATTACGAGTATGATTCTGAAACAGGAGAGATTTTTGAATAATGATACAGGCAGGATTAAAAACAATAGATATTATACAATGGGAACAAGCAGTTCCTGAGCGTCAATTTGTTGTTATTGATTTTCTTCGAACTTTATCAAGTCATCAATACGAATCTATTTGCATTATTAATGCCGATATGCTGTTTCCTCTTTCTGCAATTCATTTTGGCGCTAAGGAAATCACTTGGTATTCAAAAAACGACATCCTTGACAATTACTTTTTAAAAGAATCACATCAAAGAATAGAAAAAGACTTTAATCAGGTTAGTCCCAAAAAATGTGACTTAATTATTTTTTCAATGAATGAGGTTTTACAAAGCCCTTTTCCTTTACGATGGATGACAAGGATGTTAAACAAAACAAACAAAAGAGCAGTCGTCTTAAATACAAATGTTGCTTTTGACAAAAGGGCACAGGCTGTCAATCCAAAAAAGGTGTTTAATGAACTATTAGAAAGTATTTCTAACAAATGGGAAGAAGACAAGTATGTTGGAACAAGGTTTAACGGATACCACGAATTAAAATTTAAAAAATAAATGGAAGAGCGCAGAGTAAAATATTTTATTGCTCCGTGGTGTAGTGTTTGCTCAGAATTTATGAGTCAAGTTGAAAGAGCAGCGGATTTTATGGATATGCCCTTTGACTTGATACAGGAGGGGGAATCAAATTATAATCACGCAATGAACCGCTATTCAATTCATAAGCTGCCTGTAGTGGTCGTAACGAATGGAGATACTTATAAGAAATACAAGGGTATTAGAGGAATTAACGATTTTGTAATCTTATATGGCGATGAATAAGTATACTCAAAAAATTTGGAAGGCTGTATATAAGTATTCGGCCACAATTCTGCTATTCTTTTGCTCGCTTTTGTTTTTTATGAATTGTGAAAGGCAGAAGGACTATGACCGAATTAAACAGGCTCTTGTAAAAACACAATCACAAAACCAAGTCTTTGAAGAACAGGTAGGAGCAAACAATGAAAAAATTGCCTCTCAATCACAAATTATTCTGACACAGAAAGAAGCCATTGATGCAGGATTACTTAAAATCGAAAAACTCAAGAATGTAAAAAGTCAGGTTAATGTAATTACTCAAACAACTATTGATACTATATATGCCGAGTTACAACCACCTCAGGACACCTCGCGTCCACACGATAGGCAGTTTGCTATTTTAGAAGAGTGGTATGCTATGAATGGTGTGGTCAACCAATCGGGTGTCGCGATTCGCGAATTACAAATTAAAAATGAGTTTACCCTGACAATTGCAGATAAAAAAATAGGATTTCTAAAAACACCTGAGCCAAGTGTTATTTTAGTAAATAAAAATCCTTACACCTCAACTCAGGAAATGCAAAACATCGTTATTGTATACAAGCAACCCTTTTATCGCAAGCCGTGGTTTTGGACAGGAGTAGGAATTGGTGTAGGATATTTAATTCCTAAGCAATGAAATATTCTAAAGACAAAATTCAAGCAGCAGTTGAACAACAAAACTACAAGTGGTTCAGCGGTGGAGATTACGACGTAAATATCGTGGGCGTGCGCAATAGCGATACAGGTTCTAAGGTTACAAACAAGTTTGACGATATAATTACTATCACCTTTCAAATCGGAGACGAATGGATTTACAAAGAGTGGTCGTGTACTACGGACTCAGGAAAGGCTGCGGTACTAAATTATCAAAACAAGAATGGTGTGGCTCGATTGGTGGAAGGCCAATATCGTGGTAGCCATATGGTGGGACTGCATCGCGGCAAATATGAAGCACTTCGTCAAAAGAAGCCGATGAAGGTTTATCGGGATAAAAACAAAGACCTCATTTACGATGAGGACATTATTCAAGAAGGAATTTTTGGTATTAATATACACAGGAGCAATCCAAAAACTCAAAGCTATATTATTGACCATTGGAGTCACGGATGTCAGGTTTTCCAAAAGGCATCCGATTTTGAAGATTTTATGGCAATATGCAATACAGCTAAAAGCATATGGGGCAATAGTTTTACTTATACACTTATTACTTCTGACCAAATCAAGAAACACAATAAATAAGAAACATCAGACATGAGAATACTTTACTATGGCGACTTTGATTGCGCCACGGGCTTTAGCAACGTATCCAAAAACTTAATAGATGAATGGCTCAAAGACCTAAATGATGACGATGAAGTTATCATCTTGGCTTTAAACAATCATCAAACCGAAGCGTACGAATATGAGGATAGGGCTATGGTAATCCCTCTCTTGGGTACAAGGGACGAAAAAGACAAGGATGTACATTGTAGAAATTCATTTTTAAGGCTGCTGCACGCTGCGGATTATGACCATGTGTTTATGTTAAATGACTTAGAAGTTCTAAATCCATTAAAAGAGCACATTCAAAATATTAAAAAGAAGAAAAAGGCAGAAAAGAAGCTCAAGTTTAAATTACATATCTATTATCCAATAGACTCAAAGCCCTCTAAAAAGCATCTTGAAATTTTAAAAATTGCAGACAAGCTTTATTCTTATACGGAATGGGGAAAAAGATTGACGCAAGATTTTGTGGGAAAGAAAAAAATAGAAATTGTTAACCATGGTACTGATGGAGAAATATTTTATCCAATGGATTATTTGCCACCATTATTTCCTGAAGACGCATATGTATTTGGATGCATAAATCGAAATAGTCAAAGAAAGGATATTGCAACATTACTACAGGCCTTTAAATATTTAAAAGAGCAATTAGCCGAGACTGACGCACATTTAATCTTATACTTACACATGAATCCAAAAGACCCTTTCGGACTCAGAATATACGATGCGTGTGAGGCTTTGGACCTCGAAATAGGTAAAGATGTTTGGTTGCCATCAAACTTCAACGAAAACAAAGGGTTTTCTCGAGACAAGCTAAATGAATTGTATAATGCCTTTGATGTTTTTGTATCAACCACCACTTCTGAAGGTTGGGGTTTAACGATTACTGAAGCTATGGCTTGCGGAACACCTGTTATTTGTCCAATACACACAAGTTTAACGGAAATCACGGAAGAGGGCACTCTTGTATATCCATTACGAAGCCTGAGGTCTTTTATGTTTGTTGGGGACACTGAAAAGATTCGTTACATCTCAAGCGTTAAAGAAGTTGCAAAAAGAATGTATGACGCTATGGCCGAAATTGGTACTGATTATCAATCGGACCTTGCGGAAAAGGCAAGAAGAAAATCACTAAGCTACAAGTGGAGCAAGAGTGCGAGATTAATAATGAAAAACTTTAAGTAATGAATTTTGTAGTAGGAATTTCAACAATAAACAGGGCCGACCTCTTGAATGAAGCCTTGAAAAAATATGCCAAATGTTGGCCAACTTTGAAAGTCTATATACTTGATAACGGAAATCAGGATATAAAAACTCAAAATGAAAATCAGATTGTCTTTAAGTCTCAACAAAACATAGGAGTCGCAGCGTCTTGGAATTTTTTAGCCGAAAGGGCTTTTGCGGATGGATATCTTCGTGTGCTTGTCTTAAATGACGAAATAGAATTAGATAGAGATGAAAAAGAGATTCATTTAGCCTTGAATAAATATTCTGACCACGAAATTATTATTCAGCAGGGTAATTGGTGCTCCTTTATGTTGCCTAAGGTTGTTTATGATTTAATAGGTCCGTTTGACGAGGATTTCTTCCCCGCGTATTTTCAAGACAACGATTATGAATATCGTATAAAAAGGAATAAGTATACCGACATAAAAAAAGAAGCCATACTAAATCCGACTCTTTACAGGAATTCAATGACGTTAAAAAAGGACAGGAAACTTAACGCAAATTTTACTAATAATCGCTCAAGATATGTAACGAAATGGGGTGGCGAGCCTGAAAAAGAAAAATTTAAGACACCCTTTGGACTTCCTGAAATATAAACCATAAAAAAGGGGGCCGAACCACCGAACCCCCTCGTTTAAAACCAATAAACCACTTATGCGATTCTAATGTAAGTTATAAAAAAATGATGAATAGACAAATTGCTTGGGAAAATTTATTATACCTCGCAAAAGCGTCTAATACAATCGCGCAGGATGGGGTATAAAGCGAACGAAAAATTAGGACATACCTGTCCTATTCAGGCTCAAGGCCTGTTTTAAAAAATAAAGAAAAAATACCCGCAAGCAGTTCTTATGGGATACTCACGAGCGTATAACTTCTTACTTGTACAACTTATAAGCGATAGCAGCACACAAACCAATAATGATTACGTTGTGTACGTTGTTTCCGCCTAAAAAGTCAGGAGATTTAATATCAAACATGACAATTATATTTTTAGTTACTTTTGTATTGTGAAACAAATTTAGCGAATAATTAGATTCCGCAAATGAAATTTCAAATACAATGAAAAAAAGAGCAGGTAGAAAAAGTGCGTCTCAAACTCCCGCGCCAAAGGCGGATAGAATTCGCGGCAGTAAGAAAAACAAACAAGGCAGCGCAGCCTCAAAATCGAGTGCAAAAAGTATAACTTTTAGCGCAGCAACCTTAACAACGATACGCAATAAAATTGCAGAGCATAATAAAAAATATCCCACCAAAAAAGTTACCTCAGCTACTGCTCGTGCAGTTGTGCGCAGAGGCATGGGAGCCTTTAGTTCTTCATACCGCCCTACTATCTCAGGGGGTCGTCCAAATTCAAGGACCGCTTGGGGTATTGCTCGTTTAAATAAATTCCTTTTGAAAAAGGCGGGAAAAAGCGTAAAGAAGGCCTATATACAAGATGACGACCTACTATGAGAATAACTAAACAAGATTGGATATCGTTAGGAGCGGGGGTCGTAACGGCCATCACCTCTTTTTTTGCGATTAACTTTTTCTCTCGCAAGAATCGTTTAGCACGAAAGGCAAAGTTTTTTGAGGATATTGAAGAAGTTGGGAATAATCGCTCTTTTGGGGATGCTACCTTTGAGCAAATGATGCGTAGGATTGGATGGAGCAGCGGTGATGCATGGTGTATGTATTTTGCAATAGCCGTTTATGACAAGGTGTTGCCCAAGCAGAAGGATAAATTAGATAAGTTGTCAGGTTCTACTCAAAGGTCGTGGCAAAAAGTAAAAAACGGAGAGGTTCCCGATTTCATTGCAGTTACAAACGGAAAGCCCCGTAAAGGAGATATTGTGATTTGGCAGAATCTTGACAACTCTTCAAAGGGTCACGCAGGCATCGTGATAAAGACCACATCCAAAGAGTTCAAAAATGGCTTTACCACTATCGAAGGAAACACCAATGTAAATAGTGATTTTTACGGCTCAGGTCAGTCCGTGAGAAAGGCAGAGCACAATCTTGACTACGGGCAAAAATCAAAAACCTATCCAACCAAAAAACTTCTTGGGTTTATTCGTTATGCGCCTTTATTTGCTTAAAAAAAGACTTTAGAGGCTTTTATTTGCAACAATAAAAATTGTATTTTTCTTTTTCGTACTTTAGCCTATTGATAGCGTAGATAAAATCACTACCCAAGGCTAATGGCAGAAGTAAGACATAATCAAGGTGAAGCAGGCGGATATTTAGTAGGCCGTCGTCACTCTAAGGGCGGCATCAAAGCGGTAAATAATTCCACAGGCCAACCACTCGAAATGGAAGGTGGTGAAGTGGTGATTACTCGTGATGCGGTAAGCGACCCCAAGAAGCGTTCTTTTAACGGAAAAATGATGACCAACCGACAAATCCTATCTGAAATTAATCAGAGTGGGGGTGGTGTCGCATTTGCAGAAGGTGGTGAGGTTCCTGAAACCATGAGTTTTAGTAATGATGCCGAGTATGAATATGGCGGCAAGACTATGTGTGGATGTGACCTTGCAACTGAAATGTCAACATATAAAACCTTTGAAGAGGGTGGAGACACAAACGATGAGGACTTAGCGGAGGAACTGCAAATTGAATTTAACTACAAGGGTTGGACGCAGCGTTATTCAGGCTCTGCTTACGAAATGAGCGTTGAAGAACGAGGTTTATATACTATTCTAACAAGAATTTTAAGAAGCGCGGCGAATCTCGAAAACCCGATGGTAAAATTTGATTTAAACCTGAGGCTCATTCTTTCTGATGGTACAGACCAAACAATACCTATTATTATTCAGGCTACATATGAAGACTTAATAACGAGTGGAGGGTTCGAGTACAATACGATTTTAGAAGATTGTTTAGAAAAGATAAGAAACAGCCAACTTCCAAACGCAGAGAAGGTTGCTTTAACTTTTCAGGAGGCTCAGAAAATGTACTTTCTTGCAATTGACGGGACCCTGTATGGGACAAGTGATGAAAGCATTGACCAAGACTTCAGGCAGGAAGACTTTAAAGATTTTGACGCAAAAACGAGAGAGAACGCATATAGTCACTTACTCTCAGTCATGTCCGACAGCACAACAAGAGAATTTGCAGGTGTAGACGAAAAGACTAATTTCAAGGATTGGGAAAAGGGTGTTCGCGCATTAAACAAAAAAACAAAAGAGGAGACGGGTAAACTTCCAACAGCGATGAGCATAGCCCCAATAATTAAGTTGGCGAGCCTCAGCGACGGCTATTTTAGTGCCCGAATGGAACTTTTTATTGCTACGGATAAACCTTTTGTAACTAAGTGGGATTGGTGGAAAAAAAATGTTTTTAGTAAGGTCACTTTTTTTGTTCAAGAATATGGCAGTAGCACCGAAAGACTTCTAAAATTAACCTTTGAAAATGTTGATTTCACTCCATATGAGCAGGAGATAGGTAATGTACAGCCGAAATCTCGCTCATCATCAAGGCGTGACAAAGCCTCTATGCTCGCTAAAAAGGTTTTATTGGGAAAAGAGGGGTTTTCGTTATTTCATAGAAATAATAATCAAATGTTGGCTTATGACAATATCAAAATTGATGATGTTGCGAACTATGCTCGGTTTGATTTTTATCTAAGGGTACTTTATCCCGATACCACCAATGCCACAGGATATGACTATCTGCTTCCTGAGGCAAAACAAACAAAGATATTTTTTGTCGGGAGCGATGGGGTCTTTGCTTGGAATAATCGTGTTAATAGTTATTTCAGAGGTTCAAACTTTATAATCACAGCCAACGAGGAGGCTAAAAAAGCAGCCTCAGAACGACAAGCAGCAGCACAAGCAGCAAGAGCAGCCGAACGCAAAGCAGCAAGAGAAGCAGCCACAGCAGAACAGGAAAGAAAAGAAGCCATAAAAAATAGGCCTTTTCAGGTCCGTGACCAACCTGAGGATGAACTTGCTTTCAGCGTAAATATATTGCCATCGACCGACCCGCAAATTATGCAGGTTGAGCGCGACCTAAATGCATTGAAAAAATTGGCTGCCTTGACTAAGGGCGCTGCAAAATCAGAAATGCGTAGGGCCATTCTTAGAAAAATTAACGGACTCACCGACCGACTTAATAACTTGATGATTGAAGTCAATTCAGTTTATCAAATGGACCGAGAAAAGTTGGTTACTCCAATCGGACTCATGTCCTACTATTATAATCAGGCCCGACAAAGTCCTGTGAAAAGGATGGGTGAGCCATGTAATCTTGAAACACCAACGGGTGTACCATCAAAGTTGGATATCCAAGCCTATTATTCAGTTCGCACGCCATATTTTAAAAAATGGTTTGGTGATTGGGAAATTGCTGCGGAAACGGGCGATTACTCGAATTGTAGTATGTTGGTAGATACCGACACTAAAGAACCTCGAATTATGTATCACGGGGTTCGCAGATTTGACCCAAGAGTACAAACGGGAGCGATGGGACAAGGAATACGCAGACCTTTTGGCGAGTTTAATCCACCTAAATTCCCCGCTACTTATTTTGGGGATAGTTTGGATTATGTAGAATTCTATGCAGGAGAAGCAGCTAATCAACCAAAGATTGACCCGAATTACCAAGGGTTTATCTATTCCGTGTTCATCAACATGAGAAATCCAATCCGCATTGAGGATTTGGGTATGCGTAGTTCGTACAAAGACCTTTTGGCGTATATATCAATTAAGTATGGCGTTATCATACCACCTTCTAAAGACTTGTTGAGCGCAATGAATAAGTCTACCAAGTCACTTAAGGTTTGGAACTATGTGCGTAATGATATAAACTTAATATTGACGCTGAAGAAGGCGGGTTACGATGGCATCATTCAGTATGGTGATGTACCATCATTTAACCCTGATGGACAACCAACGGGTGCGAAAGAAGAAAAAGAATATTTGGTGTTTAGCGCCAACCAAGTCAAGAGTGCGGTAGTGAAAAAATCATTTTACCTGCCTCAATTTGACGATGTAAGATTTAAAGACGGAGGCCATGTTCGTATATAAAAAGGATTCACTTAAAACCGAATTTTTACCTGTTCGTGGTGACATAGCGGCTATGCGTTTGACGCATGAGCCAAGTGGCGTTATTATGGATTTTCAATTTTCTACGGATGAAAATGAAAACCTTTCTGATGGAAAGTTTTTAAGCGCTGATGGGAAAAAGGTAAATATGCTCACTCCATACAAGATTTATAAGGTAAAGGAAAATGACAAATACCTTTTTTACGAAGAGGTTTTTGACGCTAAGAAAGACCTTGTGAATAACTTCAAAGAGGCAATCGGTGTTTTTGAACAGCGCATCTTCGAACAATTAAACGAACCTGAACCACAACCTACAAACGAACAATCTGCACCAAGTACGCAGGACGATAAGTTCAGCGCTTTACCGATGGTGGGAGATTTTGTTAAGACGGGTTCTCGTTTTGGTCGTGTGGTGGATGTCGACGAAAATACCCGCATGGTCAAGATTGATAAAATGAGTGAAAAGGAAGTAATGAAAATCCTAAGGGCTCAGAAAAATCAAGCGATTGGCCAATCAGGTGGTCAAGACGACTACGAACTCTTAGAAGATGTTTTTGACGATGGTGGAATCGTTTCTATGGAAGAAGGTTTCTTTGTCGTTCAAGTCGATGAAGAAGGCAGTAATTTAACTATTCTCAGAGTTCAGGAGCCTTCGCAACAAAGCGATGCAGGAAGTCAGCAAGGCGACGAAGGTCAAGAAGGTGAGCCTCAAGCAGACAACATTGAAGACCCGTTTGAAGACAATGAATCTGAGCAGGAACAGGGTCAAGACGGACAAAATGAAGAGGGAGTAGACCAAGAGCAAGAACAATCTGATGAGGGTCAAGAGGAAGGCGACGACCAAGGCGACGACCAAGGCGACGACCAAGGCGACGACCAAGGTAACGACCAAGGTGAAAATCAAGATGGTGATTCAGGCGATTCAGCGGGTGATGACTCAAGTGAGAGCGATGATGTAGGCTCTCAAGATGGAGATAAAACTGATTCGGGGGATGAAAGCACGGAGGAAAATCGTGGAGAAGACAAAGGCGGTAAAGGCGGAAACGATTTTGGTGACGACGAGTTTGACGACGATGAGTTGTTTACTTCTGATGACCTTGAGGAAGCATTGAAAGATGTTCAAAAGCAACTTGAAACCAAAGAGAAAGCAAACGAAGATTTGAAGACAGAAGAAGATTTGAAGATATTAGCAAGGGCCATATCGCTTACAGCGGACAACATCTCAGATAACTTTCTAACCAAAAAAGAACTTAAAGCGGTCATTCCCGACCGACAAATATTCTCAAGTGATAATAAGCAGAGAATTGATAATGTGATAAACTTAATTTTTAGCAAGAAATAAAATGGCAACAAAAGAGCAAATAACGGAAATAATTGGCGATGCTGATTTGAGTCCTGAAATCAAAGCAATGGGTCAGGCCGTTCTCGCAGAGGAATTTGTAGGGGATGAGGTAGCCCAAAAAATGATTAAACTTCAGCAAATACTTGGCGGTACAGCGGGTGGTGCAATGGCAGCAGTAGTTGATGAGGACCAAGTAAAAGAAATCGTAAGGGAAACCATTACCGATGAAAAAATATCCGAAGTAGATTTAGACTCGTCTTTGCAAACAAAGATTAACAATCAGCCTGTGCAGGTCCAAATTACTGCCATTCAGGGTGCGGTAAAAAAACAATCAACAGCAACTCTAAACGCAAGTTCTCAGCGTCCTTTAGTTCAAAAAATACTTAGTGATGTAGAAGCCCGTAACAATGTTTACCTCTATGGAGGAGCAGGTACGGGTAAAACCTTCATGGCGCAGACTATTTCAGAAGTTTTGGATTGGGAATTAATTGAAATTTCTTGTAATCAATTTACTTCACCACTTGAATTGGTCGGTGGTCAGACAATTGATGGGTATCAACAAGGAAAGGCTATTCGTGCTTGGGGTAACCTAAACGAAGATGGTACACCTATGGCTAAAAAAGGATGTATATTGCTTTTGGACGAATTACCTAAGTTAGACCCTAATACAGCGGGTATTTTGAACGCTCTTTTATCTCGTGTAGCAGAGTTTAACAAAGGACAGGCCAAAGAAATACAAGATGGTCGTGGTCAAAAAATTCGTAGAGGCAACTTGTTCGTAATGGCAACGGGTAATACACTTCTTAACGAAAGTAATGCCGAGTACGAAGCCAACTTTAAACAAGATTTGTCGTTGCAAGATAGATTTGCAGGTAGCACTTACGAAGTGTTTGTAGATGTAGCCTTTGAGTGGACCAATATCCTTAACAAAAAATGGGCCTTCATTTATATATACCTTAACAAACTGCGTAGAGCAATTTTCGACGAAGGTTTCCAAGCAAAAGCCTTTGTATCGGTTCGCATTATGCAAAGCGCTCAGAAAACCTATCAGGTATTTAGAGCAATCACGGATGCTCCTTCGGGCAAGGCTCAATTCAATGTTACTTCAGACCCCGATACAAGTTTTACCCCCGCATTTGGTAGCGACGGATACTACAACGCTCTTGCAACTTTAGAACAATCTAAAGTAAAAACACTTGGAGACACCATGAATGAGTTTTACAATTTGTTCACGGAGGACCAAGTGAGTAAACTAAAAGAGGTTACGGATTTCGAAGGATTCTTGAGAATTATTGAGGAAAAAAACAAATTCCCTTTAGATTCTTTAAATACAGCATCTGAATTGGAAGAAGTAGACGAAATCATCCGAACGAGTCCTAAAAACTAATGGAGACTAACACGCAAAATTTCAACTTTTTTGACCTGCTGAAAAACGGAGGCGGGGTGGATTTTGCCGCATTGGTGAATGAACTCACCGAGGGCGCTGAACAAGGTGCTGAAAACTTCGATTTTTTGTTCGACAATCCGATGATTTTTAAGCAATTTGAGAGTTTTGAAGATGCTTGGAAGCCTATAGAGGAGGCACTTAAAAAAAATGCCGACGGAGTGACGATGTCTTCATGGGAACAAACAGCATTGGGCCACTTTACTGAAGAATTTGGTTCAGAGTTGGATTTTGAAGGTTTTCAGGAAAAATTGTTTGAGACAAATTCACGGGTTGAAAAGGTGACTGCGATTACCGATAGCCTTATGAGCAACATTCGAGATGTCATCAATCTTGGTGGGGCTTTTAAAAAAGACCGATTAAAAATAACGGATGACAAGAGGGGTATTTTTGATTTCTCATTAGCAAGTCAAGGATTATATCGTCCTGTTGAGTTTTTTAGCGATTCATACACCAAGCGTAAGGGTGAAAATGAGTTTTCTTACACGGGAGAGCCTATTGGGGTTGTTCCGCCTGAAAGAGTGTTTAAGGATAATTCAAAGGCGGGATTGACCATATACTTTTTTGAATCTGAAGACGGAAAAAGATATACTTGTGAACGAAGACAAAAAGGCACAACCGATGTTTTTGAAAATCTAAGAGACGAATGTTTTCTCGGTCAAGACAAACAGGGATTGGTCATGCCATTCATGAATGACGAGCCAACTAAGGTTTTTAACGGGAAAAACCCGCATAGATTAAAATATGCGTCTTCCTCGAAGAAGGTCTATTTGCAATTTGACAAACAAGAAGAGAGCACCAAGTATGTTGACATATTTATTCCACTGAACTACTTGTCATTTTCAAACTCTACCAACAAAATATTTAACCTAATGACACCGCTGTTGGCAGCATCAGCGTTAGAGGAATTTGACATAAAGACTCGTGTCAATGTAATTAGAAACGGACAGGTAGATGCTGACCATTTTGAAATTATATCTATTCCGCTGATTAACTATGATGAAAGCACCCGAGAAAAAATTCCGTTGGTCATAAATCTTATGGCAAATGACAATAACTCAGGAGCCTTTTTTGGTTTTCACCTTGTCACTTGGGCAAATGCAGGAGAAACTCAGGATGAAAATGGTAATCCTATTGTTTCAGGTCATTTATCCCGTGGGTTGAATCCTTACTATAGTTATAAGGATGCTATCATCAATATTTTCATGCGCTATAAGAATTGGACACAACAAAACCAAGGAAAGCCATACGTCAACAGCAAGGTTTTGAATCAAAACTTCCAATTCTTTACCTATGTGGCCATGACAGGAGAGGGACAGCCCTTTTATAATAAGCGTGACATGAGCCCTGATAATATTACTCAACAAATGCCTTATGTGATGTACCAATTTTATTGGTATATGGATTATTTGTCGATAGAATTCTTACCAATGGAAAAATTCATAGAAAACCTCGTGTTGCGTATTGAAGAGGATGCGATTTTTAAAAAGTTGTTTATACGCCCTGATAGAAGGGAATTGAAAGAAGTAATTAAGGCTTATATCAACAATATTTTGGTGTACAAATACTTCTCATCAGAGAGGGGGACACTTGCAGATACGCCATCTGAAAGAATGGAAAAATCCATGCGTCGAGCACAATTGCGTACCGAAATGGATGAAATTTTAAAGAAAAAATACTAATGAAGAGTCGAGTAAAGTTCACATTGGACCAAATCAAAGCGATGCACGATTATCTCGCAAAAAGTGAGGTCGGGAGCGATTACAGGGAAATGAAGTTCTTATATAATCCGAATACTCCTAAGGATATTTATGTGAAATATGTATCCTACTCTTTAGGTGATGACAATGGTATGGAAACGACCATGGATGTTGTTTGTATTAAGCCCAACGGGTCGCAAATGGATTGCTACGAGCAGTTTGATGATTTGCGTCAAAGAATGGCCTTTAACTCGGATTTTGTAGAAATTGACCTTGATAACAAGGGCAGAATGGTATTAGCGTAATGATGGTATCAGATAGTCTATTCAAAGAACAAATGCGAGAGTTGCGTAGCGAAGCCTATGACGCAATTATGGTTAGTGACACCACCATAGATTATGAGTTGGACGACTTCAATCTTTTTTTTGATGTCGTGGCAAATACCTTAAATAATGACAGGCAAGATAATGGTGACGATGCGGGTATATATGATTACTACAATCGGTTTGAAGCTCAAGATTGGCGCTATGTAATGAAAACGTGGTTCGCAAATCATACCCAGTCTTCGGTAAATGAAAACGATAAAGAACCACAGCCAAACGAGCAATTGTTGACAGCCTTACAGGGGCAAATAAACGATGCATTGCTGAAAGACTCGCAAAATAGGGCTGAACCCGTTCTTGATTTTATGAAAGAAAAGGGTGATGAAATTTTGGCCTTATTTGGAGAAGAAGCAACCGACTTGATAGTTGAGATAATTAGTGGTTTAAAGAAAGAAGAGGCCGCAAGATTAGGCAAGCCTAAACCTGTTTCAGCTCCTGCTCAAGTGATAGAAAAAACCGACGAGGAAGTAATAGATGAATTAGATTTCCTTGACGATGATATAGATGAGGTATTTAACCTCGAAGAATTAGAAGAAGAACTCGATTTAGACGACTTAAATTTAGATTAAAATGACTGCAAAAGAAATTTTTGAAAGCCTTGACCTCAGCCAACTCCCAAAAGATGCTGCGGACAAATTTCGTAAGGTAGAGAAGGCTACAAAGGGCTTTACTATCGAGAGTGAAAAGGTAAATACCTTTATGCGAGGAGCATATAAGAAGATTAAAGAAACGAAGCCAACAGCGCTTAAAAACCTCAAAGTTGAAGAGAAAATCATCAAAAAAGAGGTGAAAAAGGGTGAAAACACTCAAGTTGTAGAAGACCTTGAATACAAAGTAAAGGGCACAAAAAAGGTTTCTAAAAAAACAGCTACGCCAAGCAAGCCAAAGCGTAAGGGTGAAACCGCTATGGAGCGGGCAAGAAAAATCCGTAAAAAAGGTGAGGCGTGGAAAGACGCACTCGTTCGTGCTCAAAAAGAATTAAAAGCAGAAGCAACCAAGGCAAAAAAGGATGCTGAAAAAGTTGTTTCCACTACATCTCAAGCGTTAAAGAGTCTTGAGAAAATGATTCAGAACGACCCGAAACTAAAAGGCTATCCTCGGACTTACGGCAAGCAGTCTAAACGTATTGATGCGAATAAAGACGCGAAGATTAAAGCTAAACCTGCGGGCAAGCGTGTCAGCAAGAAGGGGCACAAAAATCAGTATGGTGAAAGTAAGGGTGGTCGTGTCTATTGGGAAAATCGCGACAACCGCTCTGACCGCTATGCGCCAAACTTCCCTAACAAGGTTTTCTTGGAAATGGGTGGAGAAACGGATGACCTCGGATTTCCGACGGGTCACACTTTCTTGGTTGTAGAGGTGTCACCTGACGGAACAAAAAACCTTATCAAGTCAACAACTGACTATATGACTGCACTCATGAGTTCCGCAGTAACTCGTGGTAGAAAAACCAACAAAGACAATCGAGTGGTTATTGTAGATAAAGAGGACAAGAAGGTAATACATGAGGCGTTTGAAGCGGGAGGTGAAATTACAATCACTCCAACGCAACTCGTTAACAACCCCGA
>Ga0206125_10002642_pt1 | contig 18446 bp, 18 predicted proteins | sample Helgoland_Spring_4_FD_148598 | JGI IMG/M metagenome (GOLD analysis project Ga0206125, IMG submission 148598) | Pelagic subsurface seawater microbial communities from Kabeltonne, Helgoland, North Sea - Helgoland_Spring_Bloom_20160331_1 | ecosystem: Environmental > Aquatic > Marine > Epipelagic ... | reverse complement strand
CAAGGCGATGTTGGAGCCTGAAAACACCACCATTGCTGTCGATGACATGACCGCCGACGATCTCAGCCGGGCGCGGAAGAATTTTCGGGTGCTGCACCTGACGGCGGACCGCATGGAAGTCCTGTCGCTCAAAGGCAGTCACCGGCGGTTGCTGTTTGATTATGGCCTTGCTGGGCAAAGACGAGCGGCTTGGTTGGCGCCCTAAATCACCGCGCGCCCAAGAACGCCACCTACCACCCCAGTGGCTGCTGCGAATTTTCGATGAACAAGAGCGAGCACGGCAAATTGATGCCGCGCTGACTGGCGACGTTGCTGCAAATCTGCAGGGCGTCCTGCTGTGCTTCCTGCGTTGAATCCGCGCCGTGGATGCTGCCCCACGACTGAGCGCCCGTGTCCGTTGGCGGCGTCACAGCAAAGGCTTTGGGGCCAAGTTGCCCGAAATATTCCGATACGTCAGCCTTGAGTTTGTCACTGGGCGACCAGACCGCCGTGCTCACCGCAGCTTCCAGCGCAGACTGCTCCGTCCCGGCTTCGACCGTCAGGCTCTTTTGCAGCAATTGCGTGCTGAGGCCTGAATTCGCCGCAGCAATGACCGCCGCGTTTGGGTCATCAGTCGACGCGCATCCGGACATGACCAAGGCAAGCGCCACAGTTCCCGCAAAAATGGTCGAAATCTTCAAATTGTGAATACTCATGTCTAGCCCCATATGCGCCGCTCCCTTTTCACGCATTGTACAAATTTGATATACACAACATGTGATGGCGATTCACTCGCCTAAACGAGTAATGCATATCACTGTTTCTGCTAATCCGTCGATAAGGTCTCCTGATGCTTCGCGCTTTCCGAATTCTAGCGGCCAGTTCTCTCGTCCTGTGTGGTCTCGCTGTCGCTTCTCAGCCGCTTGCGATACCGGCTCAAGACGCAGCAACCGATGGGTTCAGCTCTGACGGTATCATGCGGGAGATGCTGACCGGGGCAATCCCCCGAGACGTGCGCACCTTTGGCCTCAGCCGGACCGACCTGTTGGACTATTACGCACGCCGCAACTACCAACCGCTGTTCTATCAAGACTTCAATTGGCGCGCAGATACCGTCGATGCGCTCAAGGTGATGCAGGCCTCTGGTGATCATGGTTTGAAGCCTGCGAACTATTGGGCGCTGGGGATGGATGACCTGTCCCAGTCCTATGACCTGACCAACATTGCGCGGCGAGATTTGGTTCTAACTGCGGCAACACTTCGCTATGCGTCAGACATCTATAACGGGCGCTATCCCCAATCACTGAAGAAGCAGCCCTCAGAAATCCTGCTGGACTTCGACGAGAACACAGGGCTCGACGCGTTTCTCAAGGGACTGGCCCCCCAAAAACCGGAGTACATCGCGCTCCAAGGCTATCTGTCCCGAATTCGCAACCTGTCGTCCCAAGCGCCGTCACAGATCGACGCGGGACCATTGCTCAAGCGCGGCATTTCGCACCCCACCGTCGCCCAATTGCGCCAGCACTTGACCGCAGCAGGCGACTACAGCAGCACCGCTGCAGTAGCCGACCCTGCGTTCTTCGATGACGGCTTGTTTGAAGCGGTGAAAAGCTACCAACGGCGCAACGGTTTGTCTGTTGATGGCATCATCGGCTCCAACACCAAAAAGCGGATGAACACCTCGCCCACCCAGCGCCTCGGCGTCGTCCTCGCTAATCTGGAGCGTTTGCGGTGGGAAGACCGGTTGGAAACGCCGCGGCACGTACGCGTGAACATTGCAGACTTCTCGCTGGTCGCTCGTGACGGTGACAAAGACGTGCTCAACATGGCCGTCGTCGTGGGGCGGCAAACGCGCCAAACGCCCATTTTGTCTGATCGCATCACGTCCCTGAAATTCTCACCCGATTGGACGGTTCCGCGCTCGATTTTGGAAAAAGATTATCTGGAGAGCATCCAAGCAGACCCCGCCTACGCCATCGCGCAAGGCTTCGAAGTCTACCTCGGCGGTCAGATTGTAAACCCTTACCGGGTGGATTGGTTCGACGAGAACATTTCATCGAAAATCACGCTGCGTAAGCCACCCAGCACGCATGGCCCGCTCGGCGCTGTTCGGTTTTCGCTGACGAACGATCAGGCGATTTACCTCCACGATACCCCCACCCGCAACCTATTCAGCCGACAGGATCGCGCGCATTCATCCGGCTGTGTTCGAGTGTCCCAGCCCAAAGCGCTCGCGGAATACATGCTCAAAGACACGGTTTGGGACAGTCGCCGCATTCGGCAAGCCATGAACGCAGGTCAAATTGAAGTCGCGCGTCCGGCAAAGTCTGTGCAGGTTTTTCTGTCTTACATGACGGCCTTTGTCGGCAAAGACGGGCGCTTGCAACTCGCGAACGATATTTACGACTTGGATAAAGACCTCATCACCCGCCTGCTTTAGCGAAGCTGGCAACCGCCAAGGAATGCCGTAATTCCAACGCTTTGATATGGCATTCTGCTTCAAATGAGCGACTTTTTGCGTTGCTTAGCACAATTTTTGCACGTATAAACTGGCGATATTTTGGGTGTGATTACGCGCCTTTTGACTATTTAAGTTTGATACGCGGCGGAATTATAGGTCGATGTGGGGCAACCAACATAAAATGCACGGTCTTTTGGACAGTTTGGCGGAGGCAATCGGCAATGGCCGGTTAGCAGCCCGCGCAGCTGCGGAAAGCCCAAGCCGACGGGCGGTTTTACAGTCATTTCTTGCCCTTGGCACCGCTGGCGCAGCCTATGGCCTATATCGCGGAACCCGCGTGGGCGTTGCTGACCGTATGGCGTTTTCGGATCTTGGCCTCGACAAGCTCCCCATGAATGATCTCATGCTGCAGCGCGCTAACCTGCACGACGTTCTGCCGGTTGAGCTTATCGAATACGCTGACATTGATCTGAACCTGCAAGTCAGCGACGAAACGCTGCGCTACGTGGACAAGGAAACCGGCGAAGACTTGGACGCCATGCTCGCGGCCCTGCTGGACGTGCGGCAGGAAAATCTGATTGAGCCCATCGCGCCCATCATTCCCAAAATCGGCCAGCCGATACCGGAACCTGCGCCTCGGTTGATCCCAGAAAACACCCCCAGCCGACAACTGGCCCCCCTGCCCGGCATGCGCGCCTCGCTCGACATTCCCGCGCACCGCACGGTCCCCAATCTGGTTCCCGACAACGGCACAGATCGATCAACACAGGTCGCGACAGCCACCAATCGATCGGTGGTCAGCGGCTCGTCAGCCAACCGATCCAGCCTGCCGGGTCAAAGCTCGACTGTGCGCATTGCCGATGCTGACGCCAAGACAGTCACCATTCAAAGCACTCATACAGGCGAGCGTCTGCGGGCCAAGTTTGTCTCCAACGGGCGCTATGACGAAGGCGCTTTGGCAGAGTTGAACCACCTGCTCCGCGATCACCGAAATGACCAGGTGCGCGACATTGACCGCGCGCTGTTTGATACCGCGCATGAAATTGCCATGCGGACGCGAGGACATGACCGCGCCATTCTGCATCTGGTTTCGGGCTATCGCTCCCCAGAGACCAACAAGATGCTGCGATCCAAATCTGGCGGCGTGGCGAAGAATTCATACCATGTCCGGGGACGGGCAATGGATATGTTCGTCGATGGCGCGCAAATAAAGGATGTCCACGTTGCTGCGCTGAAATCCAGTGATGGCGGCGTTGGATATTACCCCAGCTCCAACTTCATCCATATTGATACCGGTCCAGAACGGTCTTGGCCGTCTCGGTACAAGCCGCTGGCCAACAAATACCGCGCCTAGTCGCCGCTGGCCTATCCTAAACTCATGGTTTTACTTTAGCGATTCAACGCGCTAAACCCTGCGAACTGTCAGTGTCCAGAGGCGGCGGCGTGAGCTTAGAAACCTACAGAAAAGCAATCCGCGAAGGAAAGCGCGAGGCGATTGTTCAATCGGCCCAACGTGTTTTTTTGGAACGCGGCTACCAAGGCGCGGCGATGGCGGCCATTGCCAAGGACGCCGATGTTTCGACCGCAACCCTCTACAAGCACTTTGCCAATAAAGAGACCTTGTTCGACGCTGTGGTTGCCGACCGCATTCAGGAATTCGACATCGCTTCACCGCCCGACGACATCGACCCAACCCTGCCGCTGGACGAAGGCCTGAAGCAGGTTTCGGCAAGTTTTGTCGAGTTGATGCGGGACGATAACACGCTGGATATGTTCCGCGTGATCATCAGCGAAGTCAGCCGTTTTCCGGAGCTGAAAGACAAGATTTACACGCTGGGCCGCAACCCCTTTCGCGCCCGTCTCATCGCCTACCTGCAAAAGCGCGCGGAACGGGGTCTACTGGCGCCCGTTTCGTTCACCGCCATGGCCGAAAACTACATTGGCCTGATCTCGTACTGGTTCATTTTTGCCCGGATCTTTAACCCTGCGGCCAACATTTCTGACGAGCTGGCCGAAAGCCTGCTCAGCGAAGCCCGCGCCACCCTGATTGGCCGGCTTCAATTGCTCGATCAGGCCTGATCGCTGAACCACGGACGAATGCGGTCTTCGAGGTCGGCATCTTTGACCTCACTCTCCGAAGCCACTTTTCCCGCGATTGTTACACCGGCATCGATCATCGGCTGCCGGTCACCGTTGTGTTTGAGCGGGTGCCAATCGGGAATATCCAAACCCCAGTTCAGCCGCTTATACGCGCAACTGGATGGGAACAGATGGGGTGATTCGGCGATGATTTCTGGCGTCAGAAAAATGCACTCAGGCACCACGCTTTTCCGGCGATCATAGACCGCACAGCCGCCGTTCTTGCAGTCATAGCCGCGACAGGCAACGTCAGTGACATACATGCGCTCATCGTCTTCATCGATTAACTTGACGAGACAGCACTGACCGCAGCCATCACACAGCGCTTCCCACTCCGCATCGTTAAAGTCCTTTAAACGGCGGTCTACCCAAAATTTCGGCGCAAGCTCGTCCGAATTTGGTCGCCAATTCGGTTTATCACTCATCAACACTACCCGCTCGTTGGAAAATGGTTTCTCGTGTTGCGGGAACAAACGTGGCTCCCGCCGATAAACCCGTGTTCAGCCGATACCCGATAGCAGGTTGAAAAGTCCATCATCAAAACCGCCAGCCCCGCCTTGCGCGCGTCTCCAGATCCACACCAAACCCCCTTGCTAACTCGCATTTTATCGATTATCTAGACATTGTAAATTTATGAAGTGGAGCTCCTTTGTCCGATCTTACAAATCGTTGGGCGTCCTTGGCTGAAGAAGCTTCGGCCCGCGCCCAAAACCTCAGCGAATGGTTTAATCCGGGCCTAGAGGACATCCCCGTCCAAACCCTGAAAGACCGCTATTGCGATGAGCAGTCCAGGTTCGTCGAGGTTGACGGCCTGAACGTGCATTATCAGGATCTCGGACCGGCGGACTCGGACAAAGCCCCGTTGCTGCTGATCCATGGGCTCATGTCCTCCTTGCATTGTTGGGAAGGTTGGGTGCCGCATCTGTCCGCTGATCGCCGCGTGGTTGCGCTAGACGTGCCGCCGTTTGCCATCACGGGGCCGTACCCCAAGGGACGGTTGGACGAGACGACCTATATGGCGCTGCTGTTGGAATTCGCCGATAAGGTTGGCTTGGAGAGCTTCATTCCCGTGGGTAATTCCTTGGGTGGTTTTTTGGCGTGGCGCTTGGCGGTGGAAGTGCCGGATCGCGTTCAAGCGGTTGGCCTGCTCGACCCCGCTGGCGGAACCGCGAAAATGCCACTCGCCATCCAAGCGTTCAAAGTCCCTCTGGTGGGGCAAGCCTATCAATCGCTGACCCCAAAGGCCGCTATTCTTGCCGCGCAATTGTCCATGTTTGGCGACCCAAAGCGCATCGACGTCAGCGCCCTCGACCGGATCCACGACCTGATCATGCGCGAAGGAACACGGACGGCTGTGCAGGATAATCTGCGTCTGTTGGAAAGCCCGGATCCAAGCATGCTCAGCGCCATCGAATGCCCCGTGTTTTTGCAATGGGGCGAGGACGATTCCTTGCTGACAATGCGAGAAAACATGATCGGCTTCACCTCGCGCGTTCGCGACTTGCGCGTGCGGACTTATCCGGGGGTTGGCCATATGCCCATGGAAGAGATCCCCGCCCAGTCCCTGTCTGATTTTGATTGGTTTTTGCACAATTTGGGCATCTAACAGCCTGAGCGAAACGGCACACGGTATCGATGAAAACCATTGCTCTCCTGCTCACCGCATTGGCCGTTCTGATCGCTTTGCTTGCGGTAGAACACCGGCGCGGAACCGTGGTTCGTCTGTACGACTGGATCCGCGATTTTTGGGGTGAGCCAGAGCGCATGGCCGACCGCGATGGCCCACCGGCATTCTTCAATGATGGCCCACAGTGCCTGAAACGCTTGCAGCGCCAAAAAGACCTCGACTATGTCGCGCTAGACGGCTTCAGCAATGACCGCGGCTGCGGCGCTCGCTTCCCTGTTTTGGTGCAGTCGATTGCCGGCATCGACCTCGAAGGCAAAGGCCTGACGCTTTCTTGCCCCATGGCTGAACGGTTGGCGCAATGGGTGAAAAAGGACGTGAAGCATCTGGTCCGAACACACAAAAAGGCAGAGTTGGTTCAGATCAACCACATGGGCAGCTACAACTGCCGGAAAATCGCCGGCTCCTCCTCTTGGTCGCAGCATTCCTTCGCCAACGCCATCGATGTGGAGGGCTTGATTTTCAAAGATGGCGAGCGCCTAACCATCAATAAGGACTGGCACAGTCAGCCGATTTTGCAGGAATTGGCATCAACCGCCTGCGATCGGTTTAATGTGGTCCTCTCACCGAATTACAACGCTGCACACAAAGACCACCTGCACTTCGACCTTGGCCCTCGCAAAACCTGTCGCTAGCGTTTACCCAAGCGAATACCTAAATATTGATTGAACCACCTGAACGCATCAACGGAAGCGCCTTGAACAACGACATCCGCCGACAGACTGAAAAACTGCTTGCCGACGTATCAGACCGAACAGCAGATTTGGTGGAAACCCTTGCCGCGCCCTTTGCTGAGCCTGTGGTGCGATTGGGTGTTACGGGGCTGGCGCGCGCGGGAAAGACGGTGGCCATTACGTCCATCATCCAAAACCTGCTGAATCAGGGCGGATTGCCGCTTTTGTCGGCAATGGGCAGCGGTCGGATTCTTGGCGCGCACTTGAGCGAACAACCGGACCTGACTCTGCCGCGCTTTGCCTTCGAAGATCATCGTGACGCGCTTTTGGGTGATCCCAGCCGTTGGCCAGAAAGCACATCGTCCATCTCGCAATTCCGCCTGACGTTGCGGTATCGCTCCGCGGCTTGGGTCAAGCGCGCCATGGGTGGTGATAGCCTGTTGCACATCGACATCGTGGATTACCCCGGCGAGTGGCTGCTGGATCTCCCGCTGATGACGCTCGATTTTCAAACATGGTCCCGTCAGGTTTTTGCCGCGACAGAGCAAGAGCCAAGGCGCGGATTGGCGCAGGATTGGCTGGCCGCCACCCGTGAAGCCGATTTGAACGCCAAATGGGACGAGCGCGACGCTCAGCGGCTGCACCAAACCTACGCCGAATATCTGCGACAATGCCGCTACGCGACGCGCGTGAAGCTATCCATGCTTCAGCCGGGGCGGTTCTTGATGCCGGGCGATCTCGCTGGATCCCCTGCGCTCACCTTCGCACCACTGCCCCTGCGGCCCGGTCAGGCGCTTAAAAACGGCAGCCTCGCGGCTGGCATGGCGAAGCGGTTTGAAGACTATAAACACTTGATCGTTTGGCGGTTTTTCAAGGAGCACTTCTCGCGCATTGACCGGCAACTGGTTTTGGTCGATTTGCTGGGCGCAGCCGAGGGCGGCAACATCGCCATCACTGAGCTTCAGGAGGCCATGATCTCGGTGCTCAAGGCCTTCAAACCGGGGCAAAATTCATGGCTTGGACCTTTGCTGCACGGCAAGCGGGTCGAGCGGATTTTGTTTGCAGCGACCAAAGCGGACCACCTGCCGACCTCGCAACATGACGAGCTCAAACGCTTGCTCACCAGCCTGTTGAACGAAGCCCAAAGTCGTTCAGCGGTGGCCGGGGCGCGGACATCTGTTATGGCCCTCGCCGGGTTGCGCACCACGGCACCCGCCACCGCAACCCTTGACGGACACACCGTTGATTGCGTCAGCGGGATTCCGACGGACAGCGATACCGTCGAAGCGGTTTATCCGGGGAAATTGCCACGCGACTTGGTTGACCTGAAGAACCTTGCGCCGGGAGACTTGGAAATCCTGTCCTTCAAACCGCCCGCATCCATGGAAGAAATCCGGCCCTTTCCGCACATCAACTTGGATCGCGCTATGGAAGAGCTGCTGGGAGATTTGCTGCAATGACCGAAAACAGGCCGCCAAAACCGGCGCGAATATCGCTGGAACCCCGCGAAGATCAGCCACAGCGACGGACTCCGCCCAAGCCAACCCGCCTTGACGCGGATCATGCAAAGGTCGCCATGCAACGGTTAGAAGACGCCGTTGGCGGGTCCGACCCGGCACAAGCTGAAATTTTGCTGCCGAAGAAAAACGGGTGGTCTCTGGCAGCTTGGGGCGGTTTTTTCCTGTTCCTGTTTTTCATCGTCGCGCTCGCCGCTGACGCGTTTTTCACCCTGCGGGCGATTTCAGCCGTGACCCCTTGGCTGGGTTGGGTTGGCGTCAGCCTGCTCGTTCTGGGACTGCTGTTCTTTGGAATGATGATTGGCCGGGAATGGTGGCTTGCCCGTGCGCTGCGTCAGCATCAGCAGGCGCGCAGGACACTGGATTTAGGACTGGCCAAGGGCGATGCAACGGCCAGCGCCAAAGGGCTCAAGCGGATGCGAGCCAAACTGGGCGATCGTCCAGACTTGGCCCACGCCCACGAACGCTTCGACATCACACAGCAGAACACCTACACCGACGCCGAAGCACTCACGATCTATGAGCAAACCGTTCTCGCCGAGTTGGATAAGCGCGCCTTGACCGCCATCCGCAGCGCCAGTTTTTCCTCCGCATGGCTCACCACGATTTCGCCCTTTGCGGTTCTGGACGTGAGTATTTCACTCTGGCGGTCACTGAAGCTGTTGCGGGAGATCTCGGCGCTCTATGGCGGCCCTCAATCTGCATTCTCAAGTCTGCGATTACTGCGACTGGTTTTCCGAAATTTGTTCATTGCCGGCGGTTTAGAAGCAGGCGATAGCTTGCTTCAGAATATTTTAGGCGGTGGTCTGGCCGGAAAAATCTCAGCAAAACTGTCTGAAGGCGCAATAAATGGCCTCATGACAGCCCGTATTGGGGTTGCAGCCGTCAAAGTTTTACGCCCCATGCCGTTCCAAACGCTGCCCGCACCCACCATCGCACAACTGGCCAGTGATCTCGCCAGCGACATCAAAACCAAAGCCCTAGGAGCTTGATAATGGAAATGTTCATTCAGTGGGGCGTTGATTTCATGGTTGAAACTTCCAACAGAGTCAGCACGTTAGACGGCCGACTTGCTTTTGTTGTCGGGGCTGTAAGCTGGTTCTTGGTCGAACAAGCCATCCGCCGCCTCGCTGGTGTTTTGCGGATTGCGATCTTGGTCGGCTTCCTTGGCGCACTCGGATACGGTCTTTGGCAAATCCTGCCAATCATTACCGGCGCGGGCGCTGAGTAAAATCCAAACAAATCATCTGCAGCATTCTGCGACTGTGCTGAAACTGTGGCACCATCATTGCGAATACCCCCTTAGACCCGTGAAACGGGCGACGCCCTGTTATCGTAAAATGCTTGTCTGAGCCTGACACAGACCGAGGATCTGACATCGGAATAAACCGAGCAGATCCCAGAAAAAAAGAACCCCGCACGAAGGCGGGGTACTTGGTCCAGGTTCGGAATTGAGGAACGAGCTAATTAGTCGTGCGGACTAAAAGCGATATATCAGACCAAGATTTGAAGAGAGTTGTACGGCGTCGCCCAGGTCATCCACTAAAGGGCTTTCTGCGACTTGATCGAGCAGAACTTTGACCTGCACGGCACTGTAAATACCGAGATGATGAGAAAAGAAGAACTTGCCTTCTGCTTTGAGCCGCATGTCTTTCAAACCGAAGCGGTCGAAAGAGTATTCAGGCACGTCTAGCGCCACAGCGTCGGCTTCAGAAACGCTGTAAAGATTGTTGAGCAGCTCGGCATCCGCGCCAGAAACGGCGCCGGTCAGCTTGATGGCCAGCCGATCTGTAATGGGCTGGACAGACGATAAGCCAAGCTCCATATCCCAGCCGGACATTTCCCCGAAAACGCCAATATCGGCGTTCAAGAACATCTCCAGCTCACGAATGTACAAGTTCAATCGCCCACCGGTGGTCAGCGCACCACTGACGTGGTCCAGCGGCTGGATCAGATCGAGATCCATGCGCGGAAAACGGTAGTCAACGCCAACAGACATCGCAGCGTTTTTGGACGCCAGTATGTTCACGCCAAAACCACGGTCGGTCGAAAGATAAATCCGCTTGCCCAACTGAACATCGGCATAGGGGAGCGCGAGGAACATGTGTTCCGCGCTTCCGTCCCAATTGGGATGATAGCCAACCACAGCACCGAGATCACCCACCAGTCCAGCAGGCGCATTGAAACCGTTCTTGGATAGCGCATTCAGACGCCAGCCAAAGCCATCGGCCTGCGTTGAACCGACCGGGTTGGCCGCAATTTCTGTCGTGCGGGATATGGTTGTTGAAACCACTTCACCGACGGGAACCATTTGCACGGTAACAAGACCATGATTTGGGTCCAAAGAACCATCGTCGGACGCCGATTGGGCGGTCTGGACCGAACCCGGCCCCACAACGTTGGCGTTGGCCGGCATGGGCGCGAAGTTTGGATCGCTCAGGTCCGTTGTCTGACTGGAATCACTGGCTTGGATCGAGGTGTAGACCGGACTCGCCAAATCTCCCCCACCGACCGAAGCCGAAGCGTCGTTTACGAATACAGGCTGAACCGTGTAGTTGCTGCTCTGCGCCAGTTCGTTGGTGGAGAGAAAGACAACGGGTGTTTGCGGTGAAGTCGTGCTCCCGGCCATGCTCTGCGCGCTCGCCCATGACGGCAGCACAAAGCATGTGGCGGCGCACAGCAGAGTCTTCATCGTCAGGGAGGGGAACGCGCTAGGAAACATGCGCCTGTAAGACCTCAAATCACAAAAATAAAAAATTTCCACTCAAATTGAGCAGATGAAAAATTAGGATAATCGCCAGTTTATGCGACTTACCGAATCTAACTATCATAAGTGATTCGTGGCGTAAATGTCTTTTTTTGAGAATGTTACCGAGAAAATTCTAGTTTTCGAAAAGAGGCGCTGACGGACGGAAGCGCACAAAATGCGAAAGAGCATCTTTTTTGCTAGAATTTTATATAAAACCTAGATATATAAAGTTTTAAGGAACTGGCGGCGTCGTTCCCCCGTAAGCTCAGCCGTCGGTTGCTCAAAGGGAGGCAGGATCCCCGACCTGCCTCCCAACTCTTCCAAATCCATCGAAAATCGTCGCACAAAAAAGCGCGCTTTGTTTCCAAAGCGCGCCGTTCTGTGTGTAGCAGCACGAGTTGACTTTGCTTCCGTTCCTCAGAACTTCAGCGCCCCTGGGTACACCCAGAGCAGACGAGTCACTTAATTCGCCTGGATAATGGGTACTCTTTGCGGAGGCCGGAAGACCACCACACCATCGACGTCATAGACCACACAACCGAGATCGCCCGGCTGTAAGTCTTTTTCACACTCAGCAACGGCACGGATTTTCGCGTCATCAACGCTTGAAAATCCTTCAGCCACGCCAAAAGCGCCGGACGGTGAAATCGCGAACACTTTATGACGGCTATCGAGTTGGTACTGACCCAAGTAATCCTGTGCCATCTGCGGGGTGACGTTCGGATCGAGATCGCGAACCAGCTCACTGTCTTCCTGCAGAATACCAAGACTGTTCAGCGCGCCAGAAATCGGGTTGCCACCATCGCTGTCTGCGCTTCCGGAAAAAGCACTACAGCTCGTCAGCGAAAGGCAAAACAAGCTGCCGATGGCAACTCCAGCCTTGGAGCCCATCCACCTTTTCCGGCGTTGGTTCATTTGATCCCTCACTTCGATAGCGTCCATGCCTTAGAAATTTCCGCTTGGCGCACGAACGTTCGCCAACAGATGCACATGTCTCCATGTAGCGTGCACGGCAATAAAATTGAAATCACACACTACCGCAATTTATTGCTGCAGTTTTTGGCCGAGTTTGGGCAATGCGGCCAGAGACACTTGAATTATGCGGTACTAAGGGTCAGCTTTTAGGCGGGTAATCATCAACGTGGTCGGGCAATCGCTGACATGAACAACGATTATGGCACATTCGACGCCGAAACTCAGCGAATCCTTCGTTCTTTGGACCGTGCAGCAGGAGATTTGCGGCGGGGCCAAGGATTGTTCTTTTTCGACTCGAACAGCCGATTCGAATCATCTTTACACCCACAATCGGTCGATTCCACAGCCTCTGGGCTGCTGATCTTCAGCTTGGACCACGCCGAGTCGGCTGCGTTGAACACCATTTTGGGTGCTGGAACCGGCCAAGGTCAGCTCCTGCTCACCGCGATGCGCGCTCATCGGCTGGGTCTGGCCGATGACACGACCGGACCAGACATCTCAATCACGCTGCCACCCAGCGCCTCGCTGGATTGGGCGCGGTTTGTGGCGCTTGCACGATGGGATGAACGCGAAGCACCATCAACGGCCTTCCGCGACGCCTCAAAACTCGACACAGCAGCGCTAAAACTCGCTAAGTCAGCAGCGTGCCTGCCGGCTCTGCTCGCGCGAACAATGACCTTTGCAGAAGCTGAATCGTTCATGCCGGGGATTATGACCGTACGCGCTGCGGATGCGGGCCAGTTGCACCACTTGCAAGCCATCTCGCTCAAACGTTTGGGAACAACGCCCGTTCCGCTGGAAGGGATGGGAACGGCACAGTTTCACGTCTTCAGAAGCGCCGATGGTAATGATGACCATCTGGCTATCGAACTGGGTGAGCGCCCCTCCCAGCTTGCCGCCCCCATGAACCAGCAAAACATCCCGCTGGTTAGATTGCATTCAGCTTGCTTGACGGGTGACATCTTCCATTCGAAGAAATGCGATTGTGGCCCACAGTTAAATGCAGCCATGGAAGCGATGAGCCAAAACGGGCACGGCATTCTGCTCTACCTCGCGCAAGAGGGCCGCAGCATTGGCCTGACCAACAAGCTTAGAGCCTATTTGCTGCAAGACGCTGGATTGGACACGGTGGATGCCAATCGAGCCCTGGGCTACAGCGACGATGAACGTGAATACGAGATTGCCGCCGCAATGCTGCGCAGCATCGGCTGTGATCAAGTCCGGCTGATGACAAACAACCCGCAGAAAATTGCGGCTTTGGAACGCGTTGGCATCGAGGTTGTCGAGCAAGTCCCCCTGATTGTCGGCCTGAGCCAAGAGAACATTGAGTACCTCAAGACCAAAGCCAACCGGTCCGGACACATACTGCCCGACACCGCGCTGGCGGCATTGGACGACACACTGCGCCAGAAATAGAGCGCCAAGCCACCTGCGCGGGACACGCGCTATCGGCAGAAATTGAGGACAAGAGAAGCGTGCATGGTTGCAGTGCATCGATGACCATCAGGAACGTCAATCTGAAGGTTGACTGTCACTCCAACCCGACTTAGTTTCCGGCGCATTCCAGCACGGTTGTGCCCTTAGCTCAGCTGGTAGAGCAGCTGACTTTTAATCAGCGGGTCGTAGGTTCGAATCCTACAGGGCACACCACTTTTCCTATACCTATCAATAACTTATCGGCAACGTGCCGCTTGGGCACTGTGTAACAAAAAGTTATAAAGTGTTATAAAGTGGTTTGAGACCTGAAAACTCTTGGTTTTCTAACACCAGTCCGCACGTGCAATTTGCCGACGAACAACCGCCGTCAGTCACCGCTGCGTCAGATTTTTTGCCTAAATGCAGGTGAACAAACGGCAATGGACATGCCTTTCGCCTTATTGCCTCAGGATGCAGCAGACACTTCCCCTACTCAATTCGTCACACCTACATCACTATGCGGCTTACCGAAGGCGTGAGCATTTACCAGCTGGCATCCAATGTGGGTACGTCAATTGAGATGATTGAGAACTACTACGGTCACCTTCGGAATCGGGACCCCAACGTGGTCTCTGAGATCACCAAGACCTCGTTCACCGACAAGCCCAGTTCCAAGATCGACTTTTTGCTTTAAATTTTGATGACAGAAAATAAGCTTTATCGTAACGTATGAATCAGGGAGTGATTCTCTACCTCTCAATACAACCATCCAATCTAGGGAGCCGTTAGACTGTAATGCCTGCACTAATTTTCATTGCCCTTTGGCTGATTGGGATTGCTAGCTGGATAACTCACGTCGTAGTGTGCATTGCACAAGGCAAAATCGGCCTTTTATTTCTCGGTGCGTTTATTTTCCCAATTGGGAATATTCACGGGATTGGGGTTTGGTTTGGAATGTTTTAGCCGATGCGAGCCCAATAGCTTGTGATTAGAGCCACAATAATTGCAATTTTCATTGCATTACCTGTAAAAACTTATGCTGATTTTCTGAATATTCTGCCCAAAAGAACTATTCTTCAGGAATACTTTCAGGACGGTGAGTACGATCTTGCATTCAACCTAGCTGAAAACCTTTCTGCAGAGAGTGACCCTTGGTCACAACTAGTGCTTAGCTTGATGTATGAGGGTGGTTTTGGCACTTCCAAAAATCAAACAAAGGCTGGTTATTGGGCGGCGATAGCAGCGCAAACTGGAGAACCCGTTGCGTTGTTTCGCATGGCAATGGTTTATGAGAAAGGCCTTGGTACCGAAATAGATAAATCCAAAGCCTTAAAATGGATGAAGCGGGCTGCCAAAGCGGGTCACGAAGAGGCGATAATCGCCGTGCTAGAGCACTCGGTACAGGAACAAAATACGTCTGAAGTGTTCAATTATATTGAAGTGATAAATTCAGAATTTCCTGTCGATAGTTCCTATTTTCAAATAGGACATGCCTACGTTGCATCGTTCTATCTCGATGGCTGGCCAATGGGTCAAAATTTGTTAAATGCAGTTAAGCATTTTCAAATAGCTAATAGAGCAACCATAAAAAATATAGAACTAACGAAATATATTGAGCAATCTTTATCGATCTTATGCTCCAATCGAGATCTCAATTCGCAATGTGATTCACAAAATAAATCATATATTACTGAAAAAAATCCACATAGATATGAGAAATATGATACAAATAGGTTTGGTTTTGTGGCTTTTGCTGATGGATATACGGGGTCAAGCATTAATGGTATTTTAAGTATTAAAAAAATTAAACGAAAATCCTTAGAAGACAGATTTATACTTTCTATATTTAGGGAATTACTGCGTGGTCCCACGAACGATGAGAGTGAGGCTGGCCTTTTTGGCCCGAATTTCTCTTGCTCAAGCATACAGCTACAAGGTCCCAGTGTCCCAACGGCTTGCGTGGCTGAGGAAATTTTTAGGGATGTGTATATAATCAATGACAGAATTTATTTGAGTGTGGGGGCGATACCATCCGCGGCAACATCTGGGGAATGGAGCCTCTTTATGGAATTCTTAAACCACACACTGTATTTTCTCGGTATTTCCCAGCAGGAAATTCGCTTTTGGATGGATGGTTATGAGTTGACTGCTGGTGATAGTGGATGTCGCGATCATTCAGGCGGTTACGTGAGTGGCGTTTGTTTCTTTTTCCTCCCTAGTCAGCAATTTGATCCAGTTTGGGCAGATAGCGTCAGCTCGGGTTACGAGTTTTTAGAGCGCTGAATGAGCAGAGCCAAAAAATGGGCATTGCTGTTGAGTTCAGGTTTAACTCTGATACTGCCGCTTTAGAGTATCTTCACATTGTACCCAGGGGCCTGTCCTCTTTACTAAGACCGTGCACCTCTTATGCTGCGGAGTTTAGAAATGCTGTTTGGCTAATTAAAATGACGAAACATCAGATCAGGAATATCCTCCTAGCTTTCTTGGTTATGGTTGCAGGTTTCGTTGTGCTAGCGGAGTCCAGTGGTGCTCAGTCAAGCGCAGATGTTTCAGCTTTCGATCAAAGAGACTTCTCGCGTGATGAGCTTCGTTTCATTCAAGCAGCACTTGCGTCAAATGGGTTTTATGAAGGCTTATTTGATGGTCAATGGGGCGCAATTTCTAACGGATCGTTTGAACAACTTGCTGTCGATTTGAATGTTAGAGCCGATCAAGGGCTGGCCATTGTTGCTGCTGCAGTCTTTTCGGAAGACGTGGCGTCACTCAAGTTCAGGCCATATCAGCACTTGCCTGGGTCAATCTCTTGGATGCACCCAGAATTCTTGGGATTGCCTCTTAGTAGAAGTGTTCAAGAGCTATATGACGGTATCTTGGAGGCATCTAGCGATGAAGATTTCAGTGTTGAGGTTGTGGTCGGTAACTATCACCAGATCACCGCAATCCACGATAAACTTGAGAGATTAGACTATACAAATAACCCCTACACCTACCTAGGCAGGACAAGAAAAGTAAGCTCGGCGTACAATAGCAGTGGCGTGCGTCAGTACTTTATTTCTCATGCTCTTGGTCAAAATTATGTAGGAATAATGGTCACGGCTGGTCGCTCAGCATATGAAATTATGGCGCTTATAGTAGGGTCAATGGGTTTCGGTGACGAAAATAAATTTCAAGTACCGAAATCAGGTCTGATTGCAGATTTCATTCGATTTAATAATGATGATGCCGCCGATACTGCTCCAAGCGGATATTTTGGATCTGGCTTCGTAATAAATGAAAATCACGACGTTTTAACGAACTGGCACGTGGTTGAGGGATGCACCGAATTCTATGTGGATCAGGTTGATTACAATCTGCTGGATTTTGATGAAGTGCTTGATGTTGCCATCCTGAGATCAAGCAGAGGTCGACTAAAAGGTAGGGAGTATGCTCTCTTTACGCTAGCGTCATTAAAGCTAAACCAATCAGTCATTGTTGCTGGGTTTCCGCTTCCAGATGACATCGGAAGCGGCTTAACGATAACGCGAGGCGGTATAAGCCGTATAGATAGTGACAACGATCTTTTGCAGGTTTCAGCACCCGTTAATCCTGGCAATAGCGGAGGGCCCGTGCTGCTTCAGGATGGAACGATAGTTGGCCAGATCAATTCTAGAGTGACAAAAATTGGTGAGACGGACGTATTGGGTGTGAGTTTTGGAACAACATCAACGGCAATTAGAAGTTTGCTTAAATACCTCGATGTCGAACACATTGTGCCTGTTCAGAAGCCCGTGATCCTGACAGATGTCCAGTTAGGAGAACTGGCAAAAAAAATCACCGTTCAAATTACCTGTTATAATGGCTGACGAAATCACTGCTGAAATATTAAAAGTTGTATGACAGCGCAGATGAAATCCTCAAAATCAGTTTTGAGAGCCCTCACGTGAAGCGGTCGATTAGCGTGGGTAACGATGGCAAAGCGGCGACGCTCCTTTTTGAGTACCAGCCTTAGAGCCTCGGTTGCTCACACACACTTCCCAACTCCTGATCTAGAACCGCTCAGTTTGCCGCTGAGTGCATCCTAATTCTTGGCCAGTGGGTTTCCTTACAAATTTGCTTGTTCGTCTCCAGTGGACGCCACAGCGGCACCAGCGGCCGCTTTTCGTCTAAACGATCAAATGTGCGGGAAAATTTACTATTGAATTGAGTTAGAGGGAATTGCCACGCTATAGATGACGGGCCGAGTGCCAATCTCGAGGCAAGACAGTTGAGTTGGATAAGGAATGACGGCAAGTGAATGCTGTTGAGATCGAAGAAGCAGTATCAAATTTAGCAGAGGAATCATTCGATCCTGCAGGTTTCCCGTTTGCGTTTCTCGAAGCTTTTGGAAACAAAAAAGCAACCATCGATAAGCTCAAAAAAAGCAACGCGAACAAGTCAGACTTGGAACGCGGCGTCCTCCAACGAAACAACATCCACCTTGCGGTTTGTTCCCATGGCGAAGTCGGTAGGACCCTAACGGAGCTTCGCAGTAGTCCTTCCACCGAGAAGTTCAAAGCAAAGTTCATCTTGGCTACAGACGGTGTGGTGTTTGAGGCTGAGGACCTAAGCTCAGGCGATACACTTGTCTGTGACTATTCTGACTTTCCTAACAAGTTTGCATTCTTTCTGCCGCTTGCTGGCATCTCTGCAATCAAGCAGATTAAGGAAAACTCATTCGATATCCGAGCCACTAGCCGCCTCAACAAGCTTTACGTCGAACTGGCCTGCCCCATCGAAGTGGTCCAACCCGAATGTTAGGATTGGCTTCGGTTTCGAGCGGCGTCATGCCGCCCTTCCTCTATAGGGCGGAATGAACGAAGCGGGCAAGACGGTC
>Ga0206125_10002640_pt1 | contig 18446 bp, 16 predicted proteins | sample Helgoland_Spring_4_FD_148598 | JGI IMG/M metagenome (GOLD analysis project Ga0206125, IMG submission 148598) | Pelagic subsurface seawater microbial communities from Kabeltonne, Helgoland, North Sea - Helgoland_Spring_Bloom_20160331_1 | ecosystem: Environmental > Aquatic > Marine > Epipelagic ... | reverse complement strand
GCGGTGGTTTGATTGCAGCGCTTGTTCTTGCTCAACTACTGTTCGGCAAAGCTGATCTGACTATGGCTGTTAACGGTGCACTTGCAGGTCTGGTTGCTATTACTGCAGAGCCTCTGAACTGGACTGGCGGTGCAGCTACTCTGGTAGGTGCTATCGGTGGTGCTATTGTTGTTCTGTCTGTCACTCTGATGGACAAGATCAAAATTGATGATCCTGTTGGCGCAATCTCTGTACACGGTGTTGTAGGTATCTGGGGTCTGCTCGCAGTATGTTTCTCGGGCAACGACAGTGCCACTCTGGTTGGTCAGTTGACTGGTATCGCAGTGATCTTTGCTTGGACTTTCGTCACTAGCTTTATCGCTTGGTACGTGATCAAGATGGTTGTTGGTATTCGAGTTAGCGAAGAAGCTGAATTCGAAGGTGTTGATATCTCTGAATGTGGTATCGAAGCTTACCCTGAGTTCACGAACAACTAGTAGTCTCCTTTCGTTACATCCTTCCGGGGTCTCCTTTTACTAGGGGCCCCGGTTTTTTTTGCCTGCAAATTGCAGGTTAAAAAGTCAGGATAACTTGCCGCCATAGTATTAAAGGTCAATACTCTTATACAGAGATGCAATTTATTGATGAAACAGGTATCTTTGCACAAACAATTCTAATAAGTGGAGATTGGTAACAATGAAATTAATTACAGCGATTATTAAGCCCTTTAAACTGGATGATGTTCGTGAGGCACTTGCAGATGTTGGTGTTCAGGGGATCACAGTGACAGAGGTTAAAGGCTTTGGTCGACAGAAGGGGCACACAGAGTTATATCGCGGCGCAGAATATGTTGTCGACTTCCTTCCCAAGGTAAAGTTGGAAATCGCTATTGGTGCAGAAATGCTTGATAGTGTTGTTGAAGCAATCGCCAAGGCAGCGGCCACCGGTAAGATTGGCGATGGCAAAATATTTATCTCCTCGCTGGATGAAGTTATCCGTATTCGCACCGGCGAAACTGGCGAAGAGGCAGTTTAGCAGTCCTTATTCGGTAGTTTGAGGGCAATGGAATGCTCTCCATCAAAAATCATTTTAAGTGTTGAATAATAGGCTTTTGGGAACCCTTTTCAGGATATAGGCTCAAATAATCCACTCGACACATTTATAACCTTTAACAAACTCAAACTTTATCTAGGATGGCACCTTGGCTTATTCAATACTTCGATCAATCTTTGCAATAGCAGCTAGTCTTGCGGTTCTTGTAACGCCTGCCGTTTCAGCTGCTGAAAAAATAGTTGTAGAAAGCACCTCTACTATTATTGAGCGAAAGCTTTCAGCGGTAAGACCTGATCTTACCTTCAAGGTGTTGGGCCAGTCTTCGATGCCCGGTGTTTACGAGGTGCAGGTTGATGGTGGTCCGATACTATTTGTGGCAAAAGATGGCAGTCATTTTATTGATGGCAACCTTTATAAAATTACGTCAACTGAGTTTATTGATATTAAGGAAGTTCGTTTAACTGAAATGCGCCGCCAGATATTTTCTAAGCTCAACCCTGACGAAATGATCGTGTTTAAGCCTGCGGGCGAGAGTAAAGCGATCATCAATGTGTTTACTGATATCGATTGTGGTTACTGTCGAAAACTGCACAAAGAAGTCCCTATGCTAAATGCCATGGGTGTTGAAGTTCGTTATCTAGCCTATCCACGTGCAGGCTTGGAATCTGAATCCTATTTAAAAATAGCCACCGCCTGGTGTGCTGATGACCCCAATCAAGCGCTCACCAATTTCAAGACTGGTAAAGATAGCAGCATCGCCGTCTGTGATGATAATCCTGTCGCCGATCACTTTAAATTGGGTGGTTCAATCGGCGTAAACGGAACCCCGGCGACCGTTTTGATGGATGGAACACTGTTGCCCGGTTACCGAACCGCGGCTGATTTTGCCCAACTGCTTGGATTAGACGTTCAATCTAACTGATTTAGGCGCATTCTAAGGTTATAATACCGTAGCATTAAGCACTCTTGCCGCTCCTTGCATTGACAGGGAGGGGGCAGACATTTAATGTTGCGCGTCATTTTATTTATAGATAATTAATTGGGGAAAGACCTTGAGATTGGTAAAAGTTGGCATATGCGGGTTGGGCACAGTTGGCTCTGGAACTATCAATCTTCTGCAGCGAAATTCAAAGTTAATTAATCCGCGTTCAAACTGCGAAATTGTTATTTCACAGGTTGGCGCGCGTCGAGATAATCCCGATTGCGATACAGCATCCCTAAATGTCTCACGGGATATTTTTGATGTCGCCAAAAATCCCGATATTGATATTGTTGTCGAACTAATCGGCGGCACTACCGTTGCCCGCGATCTGGTGATGACAGCCCTAGAAAATGGCAAGCATGTGGTCACCGCTAACAAAGCATTGATAGCGGAACATGGCATGGAAATTTTTGCCTATGCCGAGTCACGTAATCTGATCGTTGCTTATGAAGCGGCAGTGGCCGGCGGCATACCTATAATTAAAGGTCTTCGCGAAGGCCTTGCCGGCAACCAGATTAACTGGATGGCCGGTATCATTAATGGCACAACCAATTTTATTCTTTCAGAAATGGACAGCAAAGGGCGTGAATTTGCGGATGTTCTGACAGAAGCTCAAGAAAAAGGCTACGCAGAAGCTGACCCAACCTTTGATGTTGAGGGAATTGATGCGGCACATAAACTAGTCATAATGGCATCCTTGGCTTTTGCTATGCCGTTGGATACCAAGCAGATATTTACCGATGGCATTACCAAGCTCCAGCCTCAGGATGTCTCCTACGCTCGCGAACTTGGCTATGCCGTGAAGCATCTAGGTATTGCCCGCCAGACTGCGAAAGGCGTGGAAATTCGCGTTCATCCAACGCTGGTGCCTAAAGCTTGCCTTATCGCCGGTGTTGATGATGTCTTAAACGCGGTAATGGTCAATGCCGACGCAGTGGGTACAACCTTATTTTACGGCCCTGGAGCCGGTGCAGCGCCTACCGCATCCTCAGTGGTTGCAGATATTATTGATGTAGCGCGCACCATGGATAGCAGTCCAGACAGCTGGGTTCCAGCATTGGGTATCAAAACTGATGCTGTTGAGCCTCGTGTGATTCTCGATATTCAAGATATCGAAACCAGTTTTTATATGCGTTTTTCTGCGCTAGATAAGCCGGGCGTACTATCGAATATCACCAAAATTATGGCCGATGCTGGCATTAGCATTGAGGCAATCGTACAGAAAGAACAGCCGGCGACTGAAGAGTACGTCGACGTAATTATCCTGACCGATGTCACCTATGAGAAATCACTGGATGCAGCGGTTGAAAATATTGAGCAACTTGAAACAGTACGCGGCACAGTAAACTTTATCCGCGTCGAACATTTGGATCAGTAAATGAAATATATCAGCACCAGAGGCGGCGGCGAGCCAAAAAATTTCGAAGACGTCGTTCTTACCGGACTAGCACCGGACGGTGGCCTGTATGTGCCCCAAGAATTGCCGAAATTTAGCACTGAAGAAATCGCCTCATGGGCAGGGTTGTCATATCAGGACTTAGCCCTAAAAATCATCACCCCATTTGTTGATGGTGCTATTCCTCAAGCAGATCTTAAAAAGCTGATTGATAAATCCTATGAGACATTCCGTCATGGCGGTATTGCGCCGTTAATTCAGACGGGTCATAACGAATGGATAATGGAGCTTTTTCACGGCCCAACATTGGCGTTTAAAGATTTTGCACTGCAATTTTTAGGTAATCTGCTCGACTATATTCTTGAAAAGCGCAACCAGAAAGTAGTGATTATGGGTGCCACCTCTGGCGATACCGGGTCGGCTGCAATTGAAGGTTGTCGTCGCTGTGAAAATATCGATATCTTTATTTTGCACCCACACAATCGGGTTTCGGAAGTTCAGCGCCGTCAAATGACCACAGTTGCTGCCGATAATGTTCACAATATTGCCATGCATGGCAATTTTGATGATTGTCAGAACATGGTTAAAGCCAGCTTTACCGATCAGTCTTTTCTGCCGGAAGGTCGTCAGTTAGCCGCGGTTAACTCGATCAACTGGGCGCGAATTATGGCTCAGATCGTCTATTATTTTTGGGCATCCCTGTCACTGGGTGGCCCGCAGCGCAAAGTTTCTTTCTCAGTGCCGACCGGTAACTTTGGTGACATTTTTGCCGGTTATCTGGCCCATAAAATGGGTCTGCCCATTGAGCAGTTGGTGATTGCCACCAACCAGAACGATATTCTGCATCGCTGTATTAGTGACAATGATCACAGCACCCGTCCTCTTGAACAGAGTCTGGCGCCGAGCATGGATATTATGATCTCGAGTAATTTCGAGCGACTGTTGTTTGATCTTTATGATCGCGATGGTGCTGCTATTGCAGAGTTAATGAAAGATGCCAAAGCAGGGCATATGGATCTAAGTGACAGCGCTCTAACCGAAGCTCGCAAGCTATTCTCCAGCTATCGCTGCGATAATGAAGGTATGCTTGAGATGATTAGCTCGGTTTATAAAGATAGCGATTATCTGATGGATCCGCATACCGCTATTGGTCTTGATGCTGCGCGCCACTGCCGTGCCAATCTTGAAACACCGATGGTGACATTGGCCACTGCTCATCCTGCTAAGTTTCCGGATGCGGTGAGAGAAGCGGGTTATCCGACTGATCCAGAGTTGCCGACGCATATGGCAGATCTCTTCGAAAAAGAAGAGCGCTACACAGTGCTGGATAACGATAAAGCTGCTGTACAGAAGTTTATTACGGATCATATTTCAGCTTAAGCAGGGGAATACTTGGTCCTGCTGGCGAAGGAACGTCACCCCAGCGAAGGCTGGGGCCCATTTACCCATAAATAGATCCCAGCCTCAGCCCAGGAACGTCACCCCAGGCCAATAACGTCACCCCAGCGAAGGCTGGGGCCCATTTACCCATAAATAGATCCCAGCCTACGCTGGGATGACGATTTTACGCTGGGATGACGATTTTACGCTGAGATGACGATTTTACGCTGAGATGACGCGCCCTAATAACGACTTCCACTGTTAACCAAAATTCCTAAATATGGTTGACAGTCACTCCCATCGCCCTATCATAGCCCAATCTGAATAAAATACAGTCCGCAATAAGTCCGGCAGGAGCATGATAATGGCAGCCCAACAACAAAATATAACCCGTCACGACTGGACCCGCGAAGAAGTTGTCGCGATGTTCAATCAGCCTTTTAACGATCTGTTATTTGATGCACAGGTTATGCATCGTCGCCATTTCAATCCCAACAGCGTGCAACTCAGCACATTGCTGTCGATTAAAACCGGCGCCTGCCCAGAAGACTGCAAATACTGCCCGCAAAGCGCAAGGTACGACACTGGTCTGGAGAAAGAAAAACTCCTCGAAATCGAAACGGTTATCGAAGCCGCTAAAGTCGCCAAAGCCAGCGGTTCAAGCCGCTTCTGTATGGGTGCCGCATGGCGCTCACCTCACGACCGCGATATCCCTGCCGTCGCTAACATGATTCGCGAAGTAAAAGCGCTGGGTTTAGAGACTTGTATGACCTTGGGTATGCTCAATGCAGATCAGTCGGAAAAACTGGCCGATGCCGGTCTCGACTATTACAACCACAATCTCGATACCTCCAAAGAATTCTACGGTGAAGTGATTACCACCAGAACCTATCAGGATCGTCTAAATACTCTTTCTAATGTGCGTAAATCAGGCATGAAAGTTTGCGCTGGCGGTATTGTCGGTATGGGTGAAGAGCAAAAAGATCGCGCTGGTCTGTTAATGGAGCTGGCCAACTTATCCCATCATCCAGAATCTGTGCCAATCAATATGCTGGTAAAAGTTGCTGGAACACCGATGGCCAGTGAAGAAGATCTCGATCCCTTTGAATTTATTCGCACCATCGCTATAGCACGACTGATGATGCCAAAGTCCTATGTAAGACTCTCGGCAGGCCGTGAAGAGATGAATGAGCAGATGCAGGCGATGGCCTTTATGGCCGGTGCCAATTCGATTTTCTATTGCGATAAACTACTCACCACACCCAACCCCAAAGCCAATAGCGATATGCAACTTTTTGAGCGTCTGGGAATCAAGCCTGAGGAATATCAGGTGGATAAGGGTAGCGAGGAACAGGAAGCAGAGCTTCATCAGACGATTGCTGAAGCAAAGACTGATTCGCAGTTTTATCGAGCCAGCTAAGTAGAGCCGCTCTATGAAGTCTATGGACGCCATACTTCAAGCGCAGTTAGATCAGCGCCGCGCTGAGCATCTCTATCGGACGCGGCTCAATGTCGCCTCTGGTTGTTCATCAACCCTTGAGGTTGATGGCTCAGCGCTGGTTAATTTCTGTAGCAACGACTATTTGGGTCTGGCCGCTCACCCTGATATTAATCTGGCACTTAAAAAAGCCGTTGATCAATACGGTACCGGCAGTGGTGCATCCCATCTGGTTAGCGGCCATTCCACGGTTCATCAACAGCTTGAAGAACAGTTGGCAGAGTTTACCGGGCGACCCCGAGCTCTTTTATACTCCACCGGGTATATGGCCAATATGGGCACCATCAATGCGCTGGTTGGCCGCCATGATCTAGTGCTGCAAGACCAGTTGAATCACGCATCACTTCTTGATGGCGGACATCTATCTCGAGCTACCTCTCAGCGCTATAAACATGCCGATCTCGATAACCTGAAACAGCGTCTCGAAAATTCTACTGCGGCCCGCAAGCTGATTGTCACCGATGGTGTATTCAGCATGGACGGTGATTTAGCCCCGCTTAAATCGATGAGTACACTTGCGGCACAGCACAATGCCTGGTTGATGGTCGATGATGCTCACGGTTTTGGTGTGCTCGGCAAACAGGGCGGTGGTTTGGTCGAGGACTTAAATCTAAGCCCTGAACAGGTGCCGATATTAGTGGGCACACTGGGTAAAAGCTTTGGTACTTTTGGCGCATTTGTCGCCGGTAGCGAGGCTTTAATTGAAAGCTTAATTCAATTTTCCCGTAGCTATATCTATACCACTGCCATGCCACCGGCGATTGCCGCGGCCACCTTAGCCAGCCTTAAAATTCTTCGTCAAGAAACTTGGCGACGGGATAAGTTGGCCAGTTTGATCGCACAGTTTCGTCTTGGGGCAGAGCAGATTGGTTTGCAGTTGATGGAATCATCAACCCCTATTCAGCCGGTTTTAATTAACGATGACCAAAAGGTTATGCAGGTTAGCGCTGCGTTGCGTGAACAAGGCATTTTGGTCGGCGCTATACGCCCACCCACGGTTCCAGTTGGCAGTGGTCGTCTGCGCATTACATTTTCCGCCGACCATAGCGAAGAGCAGGTCGAGAAGCTGTTAAACGCTTTAGATATTACTTTCACTAAAATCGCCCTAACGAAAAGCTCATGAATGTAGCTGCCGCCATTAACACGCAACCCCAGCTAACGGCTTATCCCTGCAGCGGTGTGCGTCTCTATAGCCAGCCACTGGTGTTGGTTCATGGCTGGGGAATAGATAGTCAGATATGGCAGTCTCTACCGCAACAGCTCAGCCAGTTTGCCGATGTGCTGACGTTGGACCTTCCCGGTTTCGCTCAATCTCCAACCCTCAAAGATTATTCTCAAGCATCACTGGTAAGCTGGATGGCAGAGGTACTTCCAGAGCAACGTTGCTACCTGATTGGACTGTCACTGGGCGGCATGCTCAGCTGTGCCTTTGCGGCACAGTTTCCCCACAGGGTCGAAGGCCTGATTACTATCTCCAGCAACCTTAGGTTTGTTGCCAGCAATAATTATTCGCAGGCTATGCCTACAGAGCAATATGTAGGTTTTTCTGCCGCTTGGGAAGAGAGTAACAGCATCTGCTTAAAGCGTTTTTGTGGATTGCAGGCTCAGGGCGATAGCCAGCAGCGACAGCTAATGCGCCAACTGCGAAGCATGGACGGTGATGTCGATGGCACCGCTGGCGCTGGATTGTTGAAACTGTTGGGTGAAATGGATAATCAGTCTGCTATTGCAGCGTTAAAGTGCCCGACGCTGGCTATTTTTGGCGAGCAGGATGCGCTGGTTCCTGTTACCTGCACAGAGCAATTTTCTCAGCTTAATAATCAAGTTGCAGTTACTGTTATTAAAGATGCAGGGCATGTGCCTCATTTAAGCTGTGACCAAGAAACACTGCATTTAATTAGCACTTTTTTAGAGCGCCAAAATTACCAGCTGGACAAAGCCAGAGTGGCTGAATCTTTTGGTCGCGCTGCGCCGCGCTACAACAGTGCGGCACTACTACAGCACAGGGTTGGTGAAAAGTTATTAGCCGAGTTACAGCCTGATACGGCAGCAGATGCTGTGATAGATCTGGGTTGTGGCACGGGTTATCACTGTCCGCAGCTGCAAGATCAGTATCCCAATGCCCAGCTAACTGGGGTAGATATTTCGTCGGCGATGCTCGCCTATGCGGCTACCCAATATCCGCAGGGGAAATGGCTCTGTGCCGATGCAGAGGACTTACCTTTTGACGATAATACCCAGTCATTAGTGTTTTCCAATTTTGCTTTGCAGTGGTGTGAAAATATTGATCAACTTGCCGCTCAGATTTATCGAGTGTTAAAGCCCCAAGGCAAACTTTGTTTTGCGGTTCCGGGCCCAGAGACCTTAAAAGAATTACGTAGCGCCTGGCAGCAGGTCGATGGACGGGTGCATGTTAATCGTTTTAACAGTTTGTCAGATTGGCAAAACGCACTGCAGAAAGCCGGCTTTAGTCAGGTTGAGCTGCACAGTGAAACCATTGTTCAACAGCATCAGTCGGTTCGTGAGTTGTTGATGGAGCTTAAAGATGTCGGAGCCCACAATAATAATGTCGGCAAGCAGACTACCCTGACCGGTAAACAGCATTTAAAAGCCTTATATGCAGCCTATAAGGGTTATCAGCAAACGGATGGAAGCTTTCCCGCGACTTGGGAAGTTATTAGCTGTAGCGCTAGTAAGTAAGCTAACAAAACAGAGAAAAAACATGGCCAAAAAATGGTTATTTATTACCGGTACAGATACTGATGTCGGCAAGACAGTGATTGCCACAGGCTTTCTGGCCGCCGCCAATCAGTCCGGTCTGCGCACTGCGGCCATCAAGCCGATTGCCGCAGGCTGTGAGCTGACCGAGCAGGGCATGACCAACGATGATGCTCTGCAACTGCAGGCCACTGCCAGCCATAAAGTCTCTTATCAACAGATTAATCCAGTGGCTCTCGAGCCGGCCATTGCGCCACATATTGCTGCCCATGAAGCCGGTAAGCGTTTAACGGCAGCACGGCTAACGGGATTTTGCCGCGGTCTATCGCTGCTGCCAGTCGATCTGATTGTGATTGAAGGTGCCGGCGGCTGGCGGGTGCCGATTAATGAGCGAGAAACCCTTGCCGATGTGGCCCGCGAATTAAATTGCGCCGTAATAGTAGTCGTGGGTATGCGTTTGGGTTGTCTCAACCATAGCTTGCTGACCATCGAAGCGATCCGTCGCGACGGTTTAAAAATCGCTGGTTGGGTAGCCAATATTATCGATCCGGATATGCCGCGCCTCAGTGAAAATATTGATACACTAAAACAACGTATTGCCGAACCCTGCTTGGGCACAGTGCCTAAGTTAGATGATTTGTCCCCGCAACAGGTAGCCGAGTATCTGACTGTTCCGGAGCTATAAAACCAGTTGAGTAGAGAATAAAAATGACTGAAGAAAAACAATTATCCGAAGAAGATTTAGAGCGCGTTCAATCTGTAATCAACAGTGGTTACAACACCACAGAGCGCAAACCATTCCGCCCCTTAAGGCTTCTCGCCGTGCTGTGGATTGTGGTGGCGATTCTCGGTGGTGTCAGCTGGTTGATTGGTAAAAACTCTGGCTTTATCTAAGCTTAGAACTAATATGAGAGCTAAGATTAGAATTAAGTACCCTGCCACAGACGGCTAACTTAAGCAGAGTTTTCCTATGCAATTTCCCAGCCCCACAATGATTACCTGCAATGGTATTCAGCTTGAAGTTTTTCAGGCCGGGCAGGGTGGTATTCCGCTAGTACTCTGTCATGGCTGGCCGGAACTGGCCTACAGTTGGCGCTATCAAATAGAACCCTTAGTGAATGCGGGCTATCACTGCATTATTCCCAATCAACGCGGCTTTGGTGGCTCCGACAAGCCAGCTGATGTTGAAGCCTACGATATTATTCAACTGACCAATGATCACAGCGCTCTGCTCGATGCCTTGAGCATTGAAAAGGCCATTTATGTGGGCCATGACTGGGGGGCGATTATGCTCTGGCAGCATGCGCTGCTGAATCCACAGCGAGTGATTGCAGTGGCCAATCTATCGGTGCCCTTTAGAGGTCGAGAACCCACTGAGCCGGTGGCTTTTTGGGAGAAGATGCTCGGGGCAGATTTTTATCTGGTGCATTTTACTCGTCAGCCCAATGTGGCGGCGCATTCCTTTGAGAGTAATCCCGAGCGCACTCTACGCAATCTATACCGAACCAAACATTGGCTCGATAGCGAGACCAACGATGCGGATGGTTTTAATATTATTAACGCCGCAAAAATCGTCTACAACCGCGGTGAGCTTATGCTCAGCGAGGAAGATTTAAAGGTATTTGTCGATGCTTTTACCCAGGGTGGATTTGTAGCCCCCTGTAATTGGTATCGCAACTTTACCCGCAACTGGGAACTTACCGCCGATATCGAGCAGAAAATCACTCAGCCGACGCTGATGATTTACGGTGACTACGATATGGTGCCGCAGATTGATATGAGCGATAAGGTTGCCGACCTTGAGGTGCACTCTTTGCCCTGTGGCCACTGGATTCAGCAAGAACAACCGGAAGCGACAAATAAGATTCTGCTCGATTGGTTAGAGCGCAAAGCCAAACCACTTTTCGTTAAACAAACGAGTCAGCCACTATGCTAATTCAGGCACGCCCCTTCAATGCTGATCTCGGTGACTTTGATCATCAGCTAGACCCTCTTTTAAAACGTATTTATCAAGCGCGTGGTATCGCCGATAGCGCTGCCCTTGAACGCAAACTCTCATGCCTGCCAACACCCAGCGCCATGCAGGGCATTCCAGCAGCCATAGCGCTTTTGGTCGCAATGTTAAAAGATCAACAGCGGATTTTAATCGTTGGTGACTTCGATGCCGATGGGGCAACCAGTTCGGCGCTGATGGTGTTAGCGCTAACCGCCATGGGTTGTCAGCATGTCGACTTTTTGGTGCCCAACCGCTTTGATTATGGCTATGGCCTGACCCCGGAAATTGTCGATTTGGCGCTGCAAAAAGCCCCCGATTTAATTATTACTGTCGACAATGGCATCTCCAGTATTGAGGGTGTTGCCCATGCCAATAGTCTGGGTATAAAGGTTATTGTCACTGATCATCATCTACCCGGCGCAGCGCTTCCCGATGCCGCGGCCATCGTTAATCCCAATCAGCCGGGCTGTGATTTCCCAACCAAAAACCTTGCCGGTGTCGGTGTGGCTTTTTATCTGCTCAGCGCACTGCGTGCAGAGCTGCGTAAGTTAGATTGGTTTGCGCAGAACGATATCCCCGAACCGAATATGGCAACCTGGTTGGATTTGGTTGCTCTGGGAACAGTTGCCGATGTAGTGCCTCTGGATCAGGCTAACCGCGCCCTGGTTTATCAGGGTTTGATGCGCATCCGCGCTGGCCGATGTCGTCCTGGTATTCAAGCGCTGTTAACTATTGCCGGGAAATCTCCCCAGCGTTTAGTGGCTACAGATTTGGGTTTTGCCATTGGCCCGCGCTTGAATGCTGCTGGTCGCTTGGATGACATTTCACTGGGTATTCAATGTCTGCTGACCAACGATCCCCAGCAGGCTATGCACAGTGCGCAACAGTTGGATGAGCTCAATCAGGACCGCAAATTAATTGAGCAGGGAATGCAGCGCGAGGCGCTGGAAATTGTTGAAGAAATACCTCTTTCCCTTGATGGCGAAGTGCCCGTGGCGCTGTGCCTATTTCAACCGGAGTGGCATCAGGGTGTGGTGGGGTTATTGGCGTCGAGAATTAAAGAGAAATACAACCGCCCGGTGGTTGCCTTTGCGCGAGGTGATGGCGGTCAGCTCAAGGGTTCATCGCGATCAATTGCCGGTCTGCATATTCGTGATGCGCTGGATGCAGTGGCAACTCAAAACCCTGGTTTGATTACTAAATTTGGCGGTCATGCCATGGCTGCAGGTTTAAGTCTGGATGAAGATAAGTTGTCTGAGTTTGAACACGCTTTTCAACAGCAGGTCAAGAAAACCCTCAATACCGATGATCTACTTGCCCGAATGGTGACTGATGGTGAGCTGGAAAATCATCAGCTGACCATGGCTACCGCGCAAATACTGCGCGATGGCGGCCCCTGGGGTCAGCTGTTTCCCGAGCCCTGTTTTGAGGGGTTGTTCCGTATCAAACAACAGCGTATTGTCGGTGAAAAGCATTTAAAGTTGGTCTTGGCTCATGAGTCTGAGCCCAATCGCGATATAGATGGTATCTGTTTTAATGTCGATATTGACGAGTGGCCCAATTATCGTGCGGAGACTGTTCGCTGTGTTTATCGTCTGGATATCAATGAGTACCGCGGACTGGAAAAACTCCAATTATTAATCCAGTTTATAGAATCGTTTTAGAAAAATAATAATAAAAACTAGCCTCAAAAGGATATTCTCTTGAGTATTAAAACCGATTTGCGCGCTGATTTAATTCTGCTTATTACAGCCTTTATTTGGGGGCTGGCATTTGTCTTCCAACGCACGGGTATGGATCATATCGGTCCGATAACCTTTACCCTTGGACGTTTTGTTATTGGCGCACTGGCCATCTTGCCGCTCTGGTATCTGATGGAAAAACCCAAGCATATTTTTGAGTTTTCCGAGATCAATAAAAAGGCAGCACTACTGGGGTTGGTGCTGACTGCGGGCATGTTGTGCCAGCAGGCCGGTTTGATTTATACCACGGCGGGGCGAGCCGGGTTTTTAACCGGTGTGTATATTATTTTTGTGCCTATTATTGGCCTATTTTTTCGCAATAAAACTCAGTGGCCAACCTGGGTAGGTATAGCAATGGCATTGGTCGGACTGTACTTTCTGGCACAGGTGGATAACAGTGAGTTTTTCACTGGGGATATATTAATACTGATGAGTTCGTTGTTATTTGCTGTCCATGTAATTTTCACTGGCCGCTTGGCCCATCAGACATCGCCATTTCAATTAATTTTTATTCAATTTACCGTTGCGGCGGTTATCTCCGCACTGCTAGTACCGATTTTTGAAAGCTGGAACTGGCAGGGTATTAAAGACGCAGCTGTCGCATTGCTGTATGTCGGCATACTCTCATCAGGAGTCGCCTTTTGCCTGCAAGTCGTAGGTCAGCGTACCGCACCAGCCTCGCACGCAGCGATTATTCTCAGCTTCGAAGCGGTGTTTGCCGCCATCTGCGGTTGGTGGTTACTGGATGAGATGCTCAGTGATTCAGAGCTGTTTGGCTGTGGACTGATATTTGCTGGCGGGCTTGTTTCACAACTTAAAGTGTTGCTTAAGCAAGCTCCGGGGGAGCCTATTCAGCATCCTCATGGCGTAAATTAAACATCTCTGTGGTCATACTCTTATTACAGCCAAAAGAGGTAGGTTATGAATAGACGTGGATGGATACAACGAGTCGCCCTTGTTTATTTTGCAATGGCTAGCTCAGCCAAGTTATGGGCAGTGGAAAAAATTGAACGCCTCGACAGTGAATGGCGACGATTACTGACCCCTGAACAGTATTATATTTTACGCGACGAAGGCACCGAACCCTCGGGCAGTAGCGAATTAAATCAGGAACATCGGCAAGGAGAGTATCGCTGTGCCGGTTGTGATTTGCCTCTGTTTACCTCGGCAATGAAATACGAGAGCGGCACCGGCTGGCCGTCATTCTTCGATAAAATCGAAGGGCATCTAGAGACGAAACGGGATTTTAAACTGATCTGGCCGCGGACTGAATATCACTGTGCTCGCTGCCGTGGACATCAGGGGCATGTGTTTGATGATGGCCCAAAACCGACGGGCCTGCGGTGGTGTAATAATGGTTTGGCGCTGCGCTTTGTGCCGGATTCCAAGGCAGAGTCCTAGAACATTATTTTAGTAATTTTTTCAGTTCTACTAACACGGCTTGCTTGATTGTTGGCTGTGCCAATTCAGTGGGGTGAATGCCATCCTGCTGAATCATTCCCTCGGTGAGCACAAGCTTTTCAAACTGAAAAGGAACCAGTGGCAGATTTTGCTCTTGCGCCAGTGTTGGAAACAGACTGGCAAAGGTATCTGTGTATCGTTTGCCATAATTGGGTGGCAGGCGCATCGCAAATAAAATTGGCTGAGCATTCTGTTCACGACACAGATCAATCATGGTTTGTAAATTAGCTTTTACCCTCGAGAGAGGGTGGCCGCGCAGACCATCATTACCGCCGAGTTCCAATAGCACATACTCAGGTTTAAATTTCTCCAGCAAAACCGGTAAGCGGGCTAGGCCATTACCTGTGGTGTCGCCACTAATGCTGGCGTTGATAATTTGATGCTCGGGTTCGAGATCCATGCGCAACAGGTTTACCCAGCCATTGTCTGGATTAATACCATAGCCAGCACTCAAACTATCGCCGACGATTAAAAATGTCGATGCATAGCTATTTGCAGAGAGCAAAAATAACATTACCAGCAGTTTTGAGATTCGCATAAAGTGTGGTCTTTAATTGGCTATTAAAATAAGTTTATCCATTTTAGGTCGATACAAATGGATAGGTCGATACAAATGCTTTTACACTACGTATTGTTTATACAGCCAGTGAACAAACACCGCAACGGAATTTTTTATGATTGAAGTCAGCAATATCAGCAAGCAGGTGGTTACCTCAGAAGGTACGCTACGTATTCTCGACCAGATCAACCTGTCGCTGGAGAAGGGCGAGACCTTGGCAATTATTGGTCCTTCGGGATCGGGTAAATCCACACTTCTGGGTATTTTGGCGGGTTTGGATATACCGACTTCTGGCACTGTTTCTATCGATGGAAAAAATATTACCGCTATGGACGAAGAGGGCCGCGCTGCGGTTCGTGCCGGCCATGTGGGTTTTGTCTTTCAATCATTTCATCTGCTGCCGGGTTTAACCGCACTGGAAAATGTAGCACTGCCACTGGAGTTGCAGGGTATTGATGATGCACTGCAAACTGCCCGAAAATATCTTGGGCGGGTGGGTTTGGCTGAACGAGTGAGTCATTACCCCCGTCAGCTTTCCGGTGGTGAACAGCAGCGGGTGGCACTGGCACGAGCCTTTGCCTGCCGACCGGCGATTTTATTTGCCGATGAACCGACCGGCAATCTGGATACCGGCACCGGCGAAAAAATTAATGATCTGCTGTTTCAATTAAATGCCGAAGAGGGCACCACATTGATATTGGTGACCCATGAAAAGACCCTTGCCGCACGCTGTAAGCGCAGGCTGAAATTGCAGGCCGGTCGCCAAGTTGAGCCGACAGCAGAGTCGCCGGCGGAGACCACTTAATGCTGGCATTAAAAATGTTACTGCGCAGTTGGCGCGGTGGGCAGCTGGGGCTGATATTTTCAGCGCTGGTGTTAGCCGTTGCGGTGGTGACCTCGGTGTCACTTCTTGCCGAGCGAGTCGAGCGGGCATTGGTCAAAGAATCCAGTTCCTTTCTGGCCGCCGATCTGGTGGTGTCCAGTTCTGTATCAATTCCACCTGAGTGGCTGACACGTGCGGCGCAGGATGGGGTGAGAACTGCACAGATAGCCTCCTTTGGCTCGATGACCTTTGCCGGTGATGAGATGCATTTAGCGTCAATCAAGGCGGTAGAGAGCAGCTATCCATTGCGTGGTGCAGTCAAGCGCTCCACGGTTCCCTTTGCCACTGACGAAGCGGATATGCAATCCGTAGAGTCGGGGCCGCAACCCGGTGAACTCTGGGTCGATTCGCGCCTGTTGCCGCTCCTGAATATTGAGCTTGGCGATACTATTGATGTTGGCGATGGCAGCTTTAACGTTAGCCATATTTTGATTGAAGAGCCGGACAGTGGCAGCTCATTTTCTGCCTTTGGTGCGCGCATTTTAATGAACTGGCAAGACCTGCCAGCCGCCGGGGTTATTCAACCCGGCAGTCGGGTTAGCTATAGGTTTTTGATAGCCGCCTCTGAGGGTCAGGCCGATAGCTTTGATGGCTATGTGGATTGGTTAAAAGAACAGCTAGATATCCACGACCGACTTATTACCCCTGATGAGGCCCAGGCTAGTATTGCCAGTACTATGGACAAAGGCCGGCGATTTTTACTCTTGGCGGGAAGTGTCGGAGTAGTGCTTGCCGGTATAGCGCTGGCATTGGCAAGTCACCACTTTGCCAATGGTCAGCTGCTCCAAGTGGCGCTGTTTAAAAGCTGGGGCATCTCTGCCAATAGAGTGCGTAAACTCTACATTCAACAGATTCTGCTGTTGGGCATTACCGGTTCTATTGTGGGTTTATTGATTGGCTGGGGTTTTCATCAGCTGTTAATTTCAGCGGTACGCGAATGGTTGCCGATAGCATTGCCCGCGGCCGGCACAAAGCCCTGGATAACCGGTTTTTCCACCGGAATGTTATGTCTTATCGGCTTTACCTTGCCGGCACTTTGGCATCTGCCAACCCAGTCTCCGCTGGCGGTTCTGCGTCGCGACAGTCAGGCTAAATCTCTCAACAGTCTGGTCCGAGGTTCAATAGGGGTGCTGACGGTGGCGCTGTTACTGTTTTGGTACAGCGGCAATTTTTATGTCTCTATCGCGATTCTACTCGGCTTTGCCATCACCGCTGCCGCCTCGATTATTGTTGGGGTTATGTTACTGCGATTGGGCAAGACCTATGGTCACTGGATGGGCAGCATCTGGCGCTTGGCACTGTCCAATTTATGGCGACGCAAAAAGCCCAGTCTGATTCAGATGGTCGGGTTTTCCGGTGCCATTGCACTGCTGATGATTATGCTGGTGGTTAGAACATCGTTGATTGATGAATGGCGCTGGCAGTTGGCCGATGATGCGCCAAACCATTTTTTAATTAATGTGGCCGCCTATGAATTGGACGGGGTAAAGACCTTGGTTAATCAACGTGAGCTTGAGACCGCGGGTTGGTATTCGATGGTTCGTGGGCGTATCACTCATCTCAACAATCAGTTGCCCAGCGAGGTTGCCAATAATGGTCATGAGTCATTGCGTCGCGAGCTCAATCTAAGTTGGACCACAGATCTACCTGAAGGGAATAAGATTATTCAGGGGCAGTGGTGGAACGATAAGACTGTCATCGCTGGCACTGGGTTAGCACCGGTCTCTCTCGAGGAGGACCTGCTTCATGAGCTGGGGTTAGCCCTTGGCGATACGCTTAGGTTTAGTGTCGGCGGCTTGGCTTTTGATGCAGTGATTACCAGTACCCGCAGTCTTAACTGGGACAGCATGACACCGAATTTCTATTTTCTATTTCCAGAGGGTTATCTGGAAGATTATCCGCGCACTCATATGACCAGCCTGTATATTCCCGCTGAAGAGAAGCTGCTGGTCAATGACCTATTGAAAAAATACCCGACGGTACAGGTTATCGAATTGGATAAAATTATTGATCGAATTCGAACCATCGTTTCTCAGGTTACTCGCGGTCTAGAAATGATGACCTTAATGATTCTAGGCTGTGGTGTTTTGGTGATGTTTGCCGCGGTGAGTTTATCTATGAGTGAGCGTCTGCAAGAGAGTGCAATACTGCGCACAATGGGAAGTTCGCGACGTTTGATTCTGGGAGTGCAGTGGGTTGAATTTACCACGCTGGGCGTTATGGCTGGATTTTTAGCGGCGCTGGGTGCAGAGTTTGCCGTAGCCATGTTGCAGCGCTTTATGTTCAGTCTGCCGTTTAGCTGGCACGGTTGGCTGTGGATCGCCGGCCCAGTGGGTGGTGGACTACTGGTTGGTTTGTTAGGTGTTGCCTACAGCCGAAAGGCGGTGACACAGCCACCACTGCGGGTGTTGAATAGTCTTTAGATTAAAGCAATATGTTGGTATCGACACTAGTCATCCCAACATAGCCATCATGCCAGTGTAGGAGCGTCACCCCAGCAAACTAACGTCACCCCAGCGAACTAACGTCACCCCAGCGAAAGAACGTCACCCCAGAAAACTAACGTCACCCCAGAAAACTAACGTCACCCCAGAAAACCAACGTCACCCCAGCGAAGGCTGGGGCCCATTAACGCCGGTACAGCCCGGTCACATAGGCTACAGATTAGCCCATCCACATAGGTAACACTTATTACTCAATAGAGAAGGAGCTTCCTATGTCCTGGCAGAAGACAAACCTCTTAGCCATTGGCTCACTACTTTTTTTGGAGCGGAATTGCCTCTGCACCTATCCTTGAGA
>Ga0206125_10002635_pt1 | contig 18464 bp, 17 predicted proteins | sample Helgoland_Spring_4_FD_148598 | JGI IMG/M metagenome (GOLD analysis project Ga0206125, IMG submission 148598) | Pelagic subsurface seawater microbial communities from Kabeltonne, Helgoland, North Sea - Helgoland_Spring_Bloom_20160331_1 | ecosystem: Environmental > Aquatic > Marine > Epipelagic ... | reverse complement strand
TGTTAGTTAGTTATGCTGCTATGGAAGCAGTACATCAAGAAGCATATTCCCTTCTACTAGAAACTTTAGGTAAGTCGGAAGATATGTACCAAGAGTTTTTTGATATCAATGCTATGATGGAGAAACATGAATATCTACAAGATTTCGGTATGAACACTCCATACGATATGGCAAAGACAATGGCAGTATATAGTGCATTTACAGAAGGAGTACAGTTATTTAGTAGCTTTGCGATTCTTCTAAACTACCCACGACATAACTTGATGAAAGGAATGGGACAGATTGTTACATGGAGTATTCGTGATGAATCATTACATGTAGAAGGTTTGTCAAAACTATTTAGAACTTTTATTTCAGAGAATCCTGAGTTATGGACTGATAAGTTAAAGTACGAAATATACTGTGCTGCAGAAAAGACAGTAGAGTTAGAAGATAACTTTATTGATATTTGTTTTGATAAAGCAGATATACCAGATTTGACAGCAAAAGAAGTCAAGGAATATATTAGATATATTGCTGACAGAAGGTTATTAGGTATCGGTATGAAGAAAATATTTCATAGTACAGATAATCCTTTACCTTGGATTGACATGCAAGTCAATGCAGTTGAGCATACCAACTTTTTTGAAAACCGTGCTACCGAGTATGCTAAGGCTAGTACACAAGGCAATTGGCAGGATGTATTTAAATGAGTTCAGAATTACCTACACAAACAATCACTATCGATGAAACCTCGTATGATGTATCAGCATTATCTAAAGAACAACAAAGTATTGTTAATGCAATAAACAAGTGCGATATCGATTTAGAAGATTATAAGCACAAGATGGCTATTACACAAACGGCTAGACAGGCGTATGTTAATGATCTTGGCGAACAATTAAAGGAAGACTAATGAAGATATTCGTAGGATATGAAAGTGAATATCCCGAAATGTTTGAAGTGTGTAAGGCATCAATCTTACGATTTAATCCTACACATGAAGTTATACCTTTAATTACATCAGAGTTGGAGGAACAAGGAATCTACACTAGAGAAGAAAAAGGAAATACTGAATTTGCTTTTACTAGATTTCTTGTACCACTTCTCTCTAATTATATGGGATATTCTTTATTCTGTGATGGCGACTTTCTATGGAGATGTGATCCGCAAGAAATAACTCATTTTAAAAAGAATAATGATTCTGTTATGTGTGTACAACACGCAGACTTAATGTTTGACCAGTACACAAAAATGCACGATAAACTAAACAAGCCTTATAAGAAAAAATATTGGTCATCTTTAATGTATTTTAATAATGCAGAATGTACAATGTTAAATAAGTGGTATGTAAACAATGCTGCTGCTAGACACTTACATGGGTTTACTTGGGCAAATGGAATAGGTTCTTTACCTGCTTCCTATAATGCTTTAGTAAATTATTATGACTTTGGTGAGAGAGCTAAAGGAGTACATTTTACAGATGGCGGACCATGGATGGGTATAAACGACCATGAGCAATATTGTAAAGAATGGACAGACATATATAATTCATTATAATGAGAAACATACCTGTAGTAGCAGTAGACCAGTATGACTTTCTAGCACACAGACGAGAGCAGGAAAAGAAACACTGGGCAAAAAAGAATAACCTAACAGAGTTAGATTCGATTCTTACTGTTGAAATAAATACTACAGAGTTATGTAATAGAACTTGTGTCTTTTGTCCGAGACACGACCCAAAAGTATTTCCAAATAGAAACTTGCATCTTACCATAAAAGGAGCTGAGACAATAGGGCTCGAACTAGGTAAGGCAGGTTTTAGTGGAAAAATATCATTGAGTGGATTTGGAGAAAATTTACTCAACCCAAATTTCAGAGAGATAGTTCATATCTTTCGACACACAGTTCCATTAGCAACTTTAGAGTGTAACACTAATGGTGACAAACTTACCCAAACATATGCAGAAGAACTATTTGAATATAGTGGATTAGATTTAATTTACATAAATCTTTATGATGGCGTAGAGCAAATGACTCATTTCGATAAAGTTATGAAAAATATACCTGAAGAAAAGTACAAGTATCGTATGCATTGGGGAGATTTTGAGAACCATGGATTATTACTTAACAACCGTAGCGGGGTCATCGATTGGGTAGGTATAGAAGAATCTAACGTGGCTTCTTTAAAAGGTAAACCATGTCATTATCCTTTCTATAAAATGTTCGTAGACTGGAATGGAGATGTTCTATTTTGTTCAAACGACTGGGGAAGGGAACATGTTGTGGGAAATTTACTACAAGATACATTACATAATGTATGGTTTGGTAAACCTATGACAAAAATTCGTAAAAAATTAATAAAAGGAGATAGGTCACACAGCCCTTGCAATAAGTGTAGTGTTGATGGTTCTCTATTTGGAAAAGAATCTTTTAATCTAGTAAAGGAGTACTATGAAAATCGCAGTAACAGGTAGCAGTAAATTAGCAAATTGTATACAAGGTAATAAAATAAGAGTAGAGTTTGGGGCAGATTGGTCACAGTATGATGTATTTGTAAACAATGCTCATGTAGAGTGGGAACAGTGCAGACTTCTCGAAGAAGTATACGAGGTATGGAAAGATGATGAAACTAAAACAATAGTTAATATTTCGTCAAGAGCCCATCAACCTAATATATCTAAAGGATATAAGTACGCCGCACAAAAGGCCGCTCTAAATCATATGGCAACTAACTTAAATTATAACAGTGATGCCAAGTGTAGAATTGCTACAATCAACTTTGGGTTATTAGAGTCTTCAATACATTCAAGTATCTCATATGAGAGAGCAGGTGAGTGGGTAGATTGGGTGATAAAAAACTCAGACATTACTGAAATAACAATTGAAAATCCTGCAAATTATATCCAAATTCAAAATGAAAAAGAAATCGCTAGAAGTTTAGGATTGAAGTCATGATGGGACGAGTAATATTAGTAGGAAATTCAGTAGAATTACTTCAACACGAGTATGGCTCATATATTGACAGTTTTGACACAATTGTTAGATTCGGAAAAGGCATACCTACAGATGAAAATTTTGAACAAATAGGTAAAAAAACTGATGTATGGATTACAGGTTTCTTAAGGCAGAAGCATTATACTAGGTTTAAAAATGTTAAAATATTATTTAATCGCTGTAGAATACACATGAACATAGAGCCAAAGTCTCCTATGCTACTTCCAGAACATGAAGTTATGTTCACAGATAAAGAAATACTAGAAATATTTGATTTAGTAGGAGCTACTAATGATAAGGCATTAGGTGATCGTCCTTCTGCAGGTTTTCTTGGTATATTGTATTTTTTAAATAAGTGTGAATATGAGAGCATAGAAATCATAGGATTTGATTTTTTCTCTAAAAAGTTACCATTCTCTACAGGAGCAGATTATCCTGCCAGTTGGCATTTACCAGTTAACAGTAGAGAAAGAAGTCCTCACAATCCAAATGAAAAACAAATAGTAAAAGAGTTAGCCGATAGAGGCAAAATTAAATGGAAAGTTCTTTCAGATTTGAAAGATGAGTTTCTAGATTTTTCCTAGTCTAAATCCTACTTTTACTAGTGACCCAGCTACGCGTTTCTGCTTAGTTGATTTTAACATCAAAATCTCATTATTTCGTGCATTTCGCATATTTATAGGTATACTAGGAATTAAGTTGGTATACATATCCCACGGAAGTGAGAGTTGTATAGTTGTAGGTAACATTGTATAAGTTTGAAGTAACCACTTATGGTTTATGTTTAATTGAAAAGATTTTCTCAACATTACATTATAGTTAACACTATCAAGCGGTCCAAGAGCCTCTAGTTCTATTAAAGCATCATTTTTACCATTCATATATAGTGGCATAAATTTATGTTGATAACCTAATAATCTTGTCATAAACCATTCTGTACTTGCTTGATAAAGAAGTCTATCAATCTTAGGCATATTAGGAGATCTTGCTTCTAAGCCATCCTTTTCTGTAGGACAAAATAATTCTTCTAGTGAAAAAGTTTTTAACATGTCATAGTTAAATATCATAAACTCTGGATCAATATTATGTAGTTTAGTTGGTGAAATAGGTATTTGTAAAATTCTGTAAAAGTCTTTGAATCTTGGATGTTTTCTAAAGACTCTTTTATGAGATAAGAAAGAAACAGACCCCGCAAAGAATTCTTCATTAGGAAAATTATTAGACCATTTACCGTTTATTATATTGTTGCCACCTAGCCAAACTATTCTTTTATGTAGTCCACCTTTATCTTTCCAATGATCCATTAAGTGACACATACATTTAGCTAAGTCTGATTTTCTCCAGAAAGACTCATATATTTTAACATTTGGAAAGTTATCTACTATCCATTCAATCGGAGCTTCATCCCAGTCTTTATTATTTACATATAGATGTATTCTAACTTCTTCTTTGTCGGGCAGGAGTGACGCTAAAGTAAACATACTCCATACTTTTTTATAGGGGTGTACTATTTCAATCATTTTTTATCTTTTTAAATTCCCAAAAGTTATCTACAAATGCCTGTAGTCTTTCTTCCGCATCTTCATCAAAATCAAATATTATCCCAGAATTTCTTGCTGAGAGTATTTTGCAAAGTGCAAGGTACGATTGTCTGTTTGATACTGTATCATAAAAACTTTCGTAAGTTAATAAATTTTTCTCTCGTGCTTCTTTAGGAAAGCTAACAAGAGAAAGTCTTTTTCTGAGAAGGAGTGCAATTAATCCCATCTCACTATTTGGAGCAGTCGCTACTTCTTTACAATTAAGTAGTAGTTCATACCCACCTTCTTTTTTGTTTAGTACATTTTCTGCACCAAATCTTCTTTTTAAATCGGCAATATAAACATGAGCAGTAATTGGATGAGGTTTTATTACATATCCTTCATCTACTAATTTCTTTACTCGTCTATAATCAATTACAGTTCCTTTACATAATAAATTACTACCTGGTAAGAAAATTACTTTATCATAAAATTCTGTATTCCATTGTAAATTATATTTATTCTGTAGTCCATTTACTATTTTTTCGATTCTTTCTTCATCAATCTTTATGTCTGAATTAGCAATCGCTTTAAATAATTTGGTGTTAATTTTTATAGAATTAACTCTACAGTATATTCCTTTACCTAAAAAATCTGTATATAACCATTTTCTAATACTATGTAGTTCATTAGTATTAAACCATAAATCATATTCCCAGGCAACTCCTTCACTAGTGTCAAGAACAAGTTTCTCTTTTAATCTAGCTAATCCATCTAAGTCATCTTTAGGTCTTGTACAAGAGCCTGACTTCATGAAGTGAGTTGGTATATCTCCCAATGACTCATTTATAGTCATTGCTACCAGTTTATTTTTCTTAACTGGCTTCTGCTTTGTTCTCATTTCTTAGCTTGAAAATTTCTTTTTCTAGGTTTTTTATTCTTTCTTCTGTTTCACCAATATGGTCAAAGACGGCTGCCATCATTGACTCTAATTTTTTATTAAGATAGTTTGGTGTAATATCTTCTTGTTCTGCTTTCATCATATTAAGAATCGCTCCATTGTGAGCCATCCCAATAAGATAATCCAAAGTCTGCTAGACTCGCAACTTCGGTATCAAAAATTGTACCTGCTTGGGAGGCGGTTATTCTTTCAAATACTGTTGTTGTCGTATCGAAAGTTGTTGTTGTTAAGTGGTCAGTTGTTCTGTTTGTTTCTGTTGCTCTAGTTGTGGAGATAGTAGTTGTTGTTGTTCTATCTGTTCCAAAAGTAGTAGTCTTAGTTGTTTCAAAAGTGGTTGTAGTTCCAAATGTAGTTGTTCTACTTGTTTGAGTAGATTGACTTGTTTCAAAAGTACTTGTTGTTGTTCTGCTTGAACCAGTTGTTCTACTAGAGGCTGTGCTTCTATCTGTATCAAATGCTGTTGTTGTTTCTCTGCTTGAAGCTGTTGATCTAGTTGTAACTGTTCCCTGTGAAGTCTCAAACGTTGTGGTTGTAGCTCTACTTGAAGCTGTTGACCTAGCTGTATTAAATGTTGTTGTTGTAGAGTGAGATGTTCCAGTAGTTCTAGAAGATGCTCTCGAAGTAATATAAGCAGTTTCGTACGCTGTAGATTGAGTAGTATTTGTACTTCTACTTGTGTTTGTAGCTTGTGTAGTATTTGTAGTTCTACTTGTATTTGTTGCATTTGAAGTAATATATGCACTGATAGTAGCGAATGTTGTATTATCAATATATGCTGTACTAGTAGCAAATGTAGTTGCTGTATTTGTAGCTTGTGTAGTATTTGTACTTCTTGATGTGTTTGTAGCTTGAGTAGTATTCGTACTTCTGCTTGTTCCAAATGATGTATTATTTGTAAACGCTGTATTATTTGTAAAGCCAGTGCTTCTAGAAGTATTTGTGGCTTGAGAAGTATTTGTACTTCTACTTGTACCAAATGCTGTATTATCTATATAGGCTGTTGATGTGTTAGTGTTCCTACTTGTATTTGTTGCCTGTGTAGTATTTGTACTTCTACTCGTACCAAACGCTGTATTATCAATATAAGAAGTAATTCTAGAAGTGTTTGTATTTCTACTTGTTCCAAATGATGTAGTATCTACATAACCAGTAATTCTAGAAGTGTTTGTTGCTCTAGAAGTATTAGTACTTCTACTTGTGTTTGTATTTACAGAAGTAGCAGTGGCTCTGCCTGTATTAGTACTATAAGTAGTAGTTCTACTTGTATTTGTTGCATTTGAAAACGCTGTATTGTTTGTAAAGCCAGTACTTCTACTTGTATTATTTGTAAATCCTGTAGAGTTTGTAAATCCAGTACTTCTACTACCAGCTGTACCTCTAGAAGTATTAGTATTTCTACTTGTGTTTTGAGTGAATTGTTCGAATTCAGTTCCATTTTCTGGGTCAAAGTTATAATCTATGTATACAGTTATATAAACAGTACTATTTGTAAATGCAGTATTATTTGTAACTGCTGTGTTTCTACTTGTGTTTGTATTTCTAGCAGTGTTAGTTGCAAAAGCGGTGTTTCTAGCAGTATTAGTACCTCTAGAAGTGTTTGTATTATTTTGGAAAAGTGTAGTTCTAGAAGTTATATTTGTAAAACCTGTATTGTTTGTAAAACTAGTAATATCAATAAAGGCTGTGTCGGCTGTAAACGCTGTATTGTTTCCAAAAGAACTAGTTCTACTTGTATTTGTCGCCTGTGTAGTATCATAAGCAGTAGAGTTTGTAAATCCAGTACTTCTAGCAGTATTTGTTGCTTGTGTAGTAGTATAAGCTGTTATAGTAGCAAATGATGTATTATCAATATATGCTGTTGACGTATTAGTATTTCTAGCAGTATTCGTTGCCTGCGTAGTAGTATAAGCTGTTATAGTAGCAAATGTTGTATTGTCAATATATGCAGTATCTCTAGCTGTGTTAGTACTTCTTGCTGTATTTGTTGATTGTGTAGTAGTATAAGCTGTTATAGTAGCAAATGATGTATTATCAATATATGCTGTTGTTGTTGCAAATGTAGTAGTAGTACCAGTTGTTTGTGTTGTGTTAGTACTTCTCGCTGTGTTTGTTGCTTGTGTAGTATTTGTGCTTACTGTTGTTGCTTGAGAAGTATTATCTATATAAGCCGTATCAGTAGCGTAAGTAGTATTATCAATATAAGCAGTTGTTGTTGCAAAAGATGTATTTCTGCTAGTACCTATTGTTGTATCAAAAGATGTTATGTATGCAGTTGTAGTATTAAATGCTGTAGTTGTACTTTTACTTGTATTAAATGTTGTAGTTGTAGTAAAGGCCGTTGTAGTCGACTGCGAAGTATTAAATGTTGTTGTTGTATTAAATGTCGTAGTTGTAGTATACGCTGTCGTCGTACCTTGTGAAGTTGTAAAAGTAGTTGTAGTTGTAAACGCTGTAGTTGTATTAAAAGCAGTTGTAGTACTGGTTGTTGTATTGAATACTGTTGTTGTTGCAAATGTAGTTGTTCTACTTGTGTCTGTTGTTCTGCTAGTGTCGTAAGTTGTACTTCTACTTGTATCAAAAGTAGTCGTCGTATTGTAGTCCGTATCAAAAGTAGTAGTCGTATTGAATACTGTATTTTGTACACCTGATATAGTACTAGTAGTTGTAGCAGTCTGTCTTGTAGTCGAGTGCGTAGCAGTAAACGGTCCAGCTAAGGTTCCGCCATCATTGACGTAGACTTCGTTGACACGACGAATCGTTCCGCTGTCGTTGACAGCGATAAATCGAACAGTCCGTAGTGTGCCGGAATCGTTTACAAATATTGCCATGTCTTAACTCGAGTATACGAAAAAGATGTGGCCGCTTGACGTACTTCCTACTCCTGTTGGAGCAGTCGTAGTAATTGTGTGCGGTAATCTAGCTGAAGGCACTGTGCCTGATGTAATCTTGGCTGCTGCGATACCTGCACCTTGAAAGTTTGCGCTGGAATCTACGGCTTGAACACCATCAATTTTTATTCCTGCGTCTTCGATATTAAAATCTAATTTTTGTCCCATTTTATACCTCTATTGTTGTTCTTATATATTTATAAGCCATTGTATCACCACTTGCTGGTGTTACTCTTAATCTTACATTACCACTACTTATATCTGCATCAAATGTTGCTTGTGCACCATTGTCAAATATAGAAGCGTACTGCGTTAAATAAACTGTTGTTCCGTCATGGAAAAGTGTTATTTCTAGTGCTTGATAATCACTGTCTGTTGTATTTGTTATTTGTACTAAATATTTAGCAGTTCTAAATGTAGCTGCCGCAAAATTATCTAGTGTAATAGTTGCTGTAGAAGTTGAAGCTCCTGTGCCTGTATTAAAACCAGCTACTCCGTTTATAGAAAGTTTTTGTGATGGAAAATTGTCTCCAACACCTAAACTACCTGTTGTATTTACTGAGGAAGCATTTATATTACTAAATATAACATTTCCTGACATTGTTTTGCCACTAAGGGCTGCACTTGATAATTGTGTAGCTGTTACAGAGTTATTTGCAATCTCACTTGATCCAACATTATTTGCTGCTATCTTAGCTGAAGTAACTGCATTAGCATTTATTTTTGCAGTCGTTACTTGTAAAGCTCCTAAATGAATTGTATCTATTGATCCAGTCTTTAATTCTGCGCTGTCTACTGCATTGGCTGCTATCTCTGCTGAGCCTACTGCGTCAGTAGCTATTAAGTCTGCGGTAATTAATCCTGAGGATATCATACCTACATTGTTAATTGCATTATCTGCCATCTTAGCTGCTGTTACTTGGTCATCTCCAATATGTATAGTATCAATACTACCACTTACTAATTCTGATGAATCTACCGAGTTAGCCGCTAATTCTGAAGAACCTATTGCTCCTACAGTAATTGATTCTGCTGTTACTGAATTACTTGCTATCTTAGCTGCTGTAACAGCATTATCAGCTATCTTAGCTGTTGTTACATTAGCATTTGCAATATGTGCTGTATCAATACTGCCGTCTACATAATGTTCTGAATTTATAGAATCATCTGCAATTTTTGTTCCATCTATTGCGTCATCTGCAATATTACCAGTAGCAATAGTATTAGCTGCTATATCTCCTGATACAATAGTTCCATTAGATATTAAGTCTGATGTAATTAAACCGCTTGATATAAATGCTACACTATTAATAGCGTTATCACCTATTTTAGCTGATGTTACTGCATCACTTGCTAGTTGAGCTGCTCCTACTTGTCCATCATCAATATGTTTTGTTAAGATACTGTTCTGAGCTATCTTAGTTCCATCTACCGCGTTATCTGCTATGTTGGATGTTGCTATTGTGTTGGCTGCTATTTCAGCTGTTGTAACACTTCCTGCTACAATTTTACTTGCATTAACAGTATTGTTTGCTATTGCAGAAGCTGTTCCTGTTAAGTTACCTGTTACGTTTCCTTCTATGTCTGCTACTAGTACACCTTTTGTATAACCTGTTCCACTTGTGTTTACTGTTGTGGTTGGCTGTACTTGTAAATCTTTGAATATTTGCCACTTACCAGAGTTATCTGCGTTTCTAAATATACCTGAGTATTTGTCTGTACCACTAGTATCATATAATCCATAGAAACCTATATCAACTGCATCTGAACTTCCGTTGCCAGTTGCCATTGAGATAAGAGAATCTCCAGTTGTAATTGTTGTAGCTGAAGCTGCAAATGAGGTTCCTGATACTGTCACGTTTCCTGAGAAAGTAACATTACCTGACATTGTCTGTCCACTCAACGCATCTGATTTAAGTTCTGCTACTGATACAGCATTTGCTGCTATCTGGGTAGTTCCTACTGCATTTCCAGCTATTTCTACTGCGGAGACTGAATTTACTGCGAGTTTTGCATTTGTTACTTGGTCGTCTGCAATATGTATTGTGTCTATTGAGCCTGATACTAGTTCTGCTGTATCTACTGAGTTAGCACCTAATTGTGTGCTAGTAATACTTCCGTCAGCAATCTTAGCCGCAGTAACTGCGTTATCTGCTATCTTCGCTGTTGTTACATTAGCATCTAGTATTTTTGTTGTTATAACTGAGTCAGAAGCTAGGTGTATAGCATCTATAGAGCCACTTACTAGTTCTGCTGTATCTACAGAGTTTGCAGCAAGTTGATCTGCTGTAATCTGTGCATCGTCTATGTGTCTTGTTAAAATACTATTAGAAGCAATCTTTGTACCGTCTACTGCGTTGTCTGCTATCTTACCTGTTGCTATAGTATTATCTGCTATATCTCCTGATACAATAGTACCATCTGCGATATGGTCTGAAGCAATTACTCCAGAAGGTAGCTTAGCTGCTGTAATAGCATTATCTGCTATTTTACCAGTTGTTACATTACTATTAGCTATTTTAGCTGTAGTTACTTGTGAAGCTCCTATATGTATAGTATCTATACTACCTGTTATTAGTTCTGCACTATCTACAGAGTTAGCCGCTAATAAATCTGCCGTAACAGTACCAGCTGGTATTTGAGTAGCCGTGACCGAGTTATTTGCTATTTCACTACTTCCTACTGAATTTTCTGCAATTTTTGCACTTGTTACTGAGTTAGCGGCTAGTTTAGCTGCTGTTACTTGTAAAGCCCCTAGATGTATTGTATCTATTGAACCTGTTTTTAATTCTGATGAATCTACTGCATTTGCTGATATTTCTGCGTTTGCTATAGCGTTAGCAGCTACGTGTCTTGCTACTATTGAATCTGTTGCTATTTCAGCTCCTGTTACATTGTTTGCAGCTATCTTAGATGTTATTACTTGTGCAGTAGCAATGTGAGAAGAGTCTATACTTCCGTCTATTAGCTGAAGACTATCAACTGAATTAGTTGCTAGTGCAGCTGTGTCTATTGAGTTATCTGCAACTCCTGTTACTGCTGACTGCTGTAGTTGAGCTGCTGCAATAGCATTAGTTGATATTTCACTAGTTCCTACTGCATTTGCTGCTATTTCACTACTTCCTACTGCGTTTGCTGCTATTTCACTTGCTGTAATTGAATTACTTACTATTTCAGTAGTACCTACTGCATTCGCCTCAAGTGAGGAGACTAATGCATTACTTTTTCCTATGAGTGACATATTATGTTTGCTCCAAATATGAGAGTACGCAGTCGATTGAATTTGCTACATTACTCTGTACCTTGATTATATCCCCAGCTTCTAAAACAACTTTTGCATCTCCACCAATAACTACTTGTGTAGAATTACTTGGTATTGGAGTGTTATGCATTAAAGCTACGTGAGTACTTGAACTTGCGTCATAAAACTCTACTGTTGCTTCAATTTGTCCACCACTTTGATTACAAATGTAACACCCAATAATTGTAGATGTTGTACTACCTGGGCAAGTATAGACGCTTGTTAAAGACGTACCTACACTAGCTTGTGATGCTGATTTAAATGCTGATGCCATAATCTTATCCTAATGCTATGCTCAGTGCCAATGCTTCTGCTTCTGATATTCCTGCAGAAGTCAAAGTAACAATTTCACCTGAGCTGTTCTTTGTGTAAATTGTTTTGTCAGAAACATTCATAGCAAGTTCATGCGTTTGCAAGTCACTTGTTTGAGGTACACTGCCTGCTGTTTCTGATCTTTTAATTTTAATTACATGGGACATTTCTTAGAATGTTCCTCCGTCTAGTGTATTTGACCATGCGACTGTTCCGTTTGCTCCAACCTGTAATACTTGTCCTACTGAATTAGTAGAGTCATAAGTACCGATATTTAATGTTGTAAATTGATTACCACCATTTGCTCCGAAAATCATTTGACCTTCAGCAATAGCGTTGTCTAAGCCTTTAATTTGTAAAGTATCTGATACTATTTCTATAGAAGTATTGTCTACATTAACTGAAAGAGTATTACCTGATTTACCAAGTCCTGCTCCTGCTGTTACACTACCAGCTCCTGAGAACTGTGTGAAACCAAGTTCAGTTGTACCTAGTGTTGCTGAACCAGTAACATTTGAAAGTACAAAACCTCCATCTGCATTAGTAGAACCTTCTTCAATAAAAGTAAATAGTCCACCTGTTACATCTGCACTTGAATCTGCGTCTAGTGCTCTTGTTAACACTGCTGCGTTTGAACCATCACCGACTGTACTTACAAAATAAATACCATTCTGTGTTGCTGTTGACTGATTTTTAACAAGTACTCTATCGTTAAGAATTAAAGCTTGTCCGTCTACTGATATAGCTCCATTTGAGCCATATGTTAGAGTTGCCCCTACACCACCAGTACCATTATTATACGTTCCTGAAATAGCGGCTTCTGTTGCTACTCTACAAGAATCTTTAATATCTAGTGCTTGTTTTACGCTGTCTACGTATGCTTTAGTTGAGGCATCTGTTGCTTGGGTAGGAGTACCAATATTAGTAATCCTGTTTGCACCCATGTCAATTGTTTGTGAGCCTGCAACTGTAAGTCCACCATCAAAGTCTACTGATGGGGTAAATGTTGTAGTACCAGCAACTGTTATAGTATCGCTACTTGCGTTACCAATATTTACTGCTCCATTAAGAGTTGTGCCACCTGTGACTTCTAAATCGCCACTTGCAGTTACGTCTGTACCACTTATAGTACCTGCGGCTACTATATTACCTGAGCTCGCATTTACTGTGAATTTGTTAGTAGCAATTGCTAAGTTGCCAGTCATGTTTACGCCCGCTAGCGAACTTAATCCTACGACTGATAGAGCACTGCCTACTGTTGTTGATTCACTTCCGTTAGTAGTAACAAATTTTAGATATGAGGTTCCGCCCTGGTTTATATCTAATGCTGCTGCATTGTTATCTAATAGTGTGAGTGAATTTGCTTGAGCTGAAAGGTCTAATGTACCACCATGAGTAATAATTAAATTACCTGCTGGCGCTATTGTTAAATTACCTGAAGCTGTGCTAAGAGTATTGCTAGATCCTGTAATTACAATATTACCAGTTTTTAATTGGTCAATCTTGCTATTACTGTCAACTACTACAGCTGAACTTGCTGTCAGTGTACCAGCTGTGTGGTCGAGCATTTGGACATATAAGTCCCCGCCTATTGTTGTTACCGCCGAGGTGCTTGGATGCCCTACAAATAGTTTCTTTGAATTTGATGAATACGCTAATTCACCAGCACCGAGGGAAGAGGGAGCGGCGGAACTCGCACTTCTTTTGATTTTAATGGTTTGTGCCATGTTTCTGTCCTAAATGAGCTTAAAAAGCCCCTGCGTCTATAGTGTCCGAGTCTGTTGAGTCGTTGCCTATCATTATAGGAACAAAACTATATACGCCCGAAGACGTTTCTCTATAGATCTTTAACTGATTGTCATCAGTGTCATAAAATAAATCTCCTTCCGCTAAGTTTGCTGTACTAGAGGCTGGAGAGGATGTTTGTACGAAAAATTGGTTAGCTAAAAAGTTAAGGGCTCCTTCGACAGTGGATTGACTAGAAAGTGTCCCTACCGGATTGTCGAATGTGAGTGAGCCTGCATCTGTTGCACTGGCGGCTACAGCGCTAGAAACCGTTAATGTAGTGGTCTGTGCTGTTGCGCTTAAACTTGTAGTTTGAGGAGTAATCGTGACTGTAAGTGCCATTATCTTGTAACTTCTGCTGTAACTCTTGCTACGCCTTGGATGAGTCTGGTAATACTGTTTGCACTACTGTTAAATAGTTCTAAATCATAATAGTATTTTCCTGACGCTACGTTCCGTGTTAATGCATATCCTAAACTCATTGTTAATTTACCTTGTGCGGCATTTGTAACTGTACAAGAAAAGGTTGCTGTAAGAGTACTAGATGTTGGCGTGGGTCTTAGTTGTGCAGACGCAGTGTGACTACTCAGATTAACTGGGTTGCCGTTTTGCGCTACTACTAATTCTATGGAAAAGTCAGACCCCTGGTCTATGACTATATCATAATTTCCTGCTGCCATAATTGTACTCCTATTAATAGAATTATATCAAAAATATGGGGTGTTGTCAAGAACTATTTTTAAGAGGTATTGCTAAAACTTAATTTATTCAGGAGCTTTATACTTTGGACCATATAAAACGGTTGCAAAATTTATGTTTAATCCATTAACTTTGTCTGTTTCTTGTAATAGAGATTTTGCCCAATTTAATATCATAGTTTCAGTTACATTACTATAAGGAGTTAAAAAACCTGACATTTCACCATTAGCTTTAGCTCTCCAAGGCAAAGGTACTTCTAGTTCCATTTGATGAGTTTGGTCTGACTGTCCACTTTCTAAGTGAGAAGCATTTGCTGTTGTTCCATCAGTTCCTGTAACTCTTACTTTTACCTGTTTTACCATATCCTTCTCTCTTCTTAAAGGCATTAATTGATTGTTTACAAAGTTTTGGCACTCATGACCTAGGTAAGCAAAAGTGTAAGTCATTTGTACATTTAATGTAGTAGTTACTGCTGCTCCTTCGCTGTCTGTTCCTGTTTGTATTATATGATTCATTATTACTCCTTAATTTGTGATGCGTTATGTGCTATATACCCAGTACCATTACCACCTCTCACTACATAAGTATCATCGTCTTCTACATCCATATTATGTGTAATACAATTTACTGTTACTTTTGGTTTTGCAAATACTTCTTCTAGTGTTCCATCTTCTCTTACTAAAGAGTCTCCAACTAATATGTCTGAAACTTCTACGAATTTGAACACACTGTCTTTGAAAACTAACATTGGATGTTCATTAGTAACTTTTAAATTATAATTGAGCCAATAGTAATGAGTATATTCATGAGGATTTGTTACTGTTACAACATTTGAAGTACCGAAACTTCCACTACCTATTTCTGAAGCTGTCCAAGTTTCCCAAGCATCTTCATCAAGTGATAAACTTGAATGTCTAAATGATTTTACACTTTCTCCAGCAGTTACATCTTCTATTGCTTTTAATGAGCCATCTGCCATTACGACAGGAGTACCTTCAACGAAGCAGCCTCCGCCACCACCGCCGCCTCCGCCGCCGCCTCCTCCACCACCGGAGCCTGTTGTTACAGAGAAACCTGCACTAGAATTACCAATTGTAGTAGTACAAGTTCTAGTAGTGCTAGTAGTACTGGCTGAAGTAACTTCTACATTAATATAACTTCCGTTTGCTATTTGAGCGTTAGCTGTTCCAAAGCTTCCTCCATCAATTTTAAATTTTGAGAAACCTGTATTGTCTATGCTTACTGTTTTTGTTCCTGCAAAGCCCCCAACAACTTGTGTATTAGAATAAAATGCTGTACTTGTTGCTACACCTGTTTGGTTAGCAAAAGCAAATAAGGGGTCTGTAGTTCCAAACTTAATAAACCTAGCCTCACATCTTAAAGTATCAGGACCTGAGTCTGCCTGTGCTCTAATAAATACTGATACATTACCTGTACCTGTGTGTGTAAATGCAATTGGCATATTACCTGAACCTACTGGGGAAGTATTAGTGAATAATCTTGTACCACCGTTGCTCTGTAAGTTATTTGCAGTATAGTGATGAATTTGTGGTGTTTCATAAACTAGTGTTCCTTCACTTGTAGTAGAAGTACCTGTTCTTATTTGAACACTAATTGTCTTAACATAGTGAGTTTCTCCAATAACTCTTACAAAGCCTTGATAGAATCCTGCACCACTTCCTACACTAACAACATGTTTATTATCCATTACATTCGTACTAAAACCACCAATTGTAGATCCTGCTACATTTGCACCTGATGAAGGTAGTACGAGTGTTCCGTTTACAGTAACATCATCTCCTTCGAGTGTTCCTTTAAATTTAGCGTTACCTGATGTATCTATGTAAAACTCTTTTGCGGAAATAAATCCAGCACTACCTAGAGTAATACCTGCTGAAGCAAATGATGCATTTGCTCCTCCACTTGCGTTAGTACTAGCAAAAGTTGAACTTGTGAGTGCCCATCCTCCTGCGCTTCCTCCTCCAACAGTCAAAGTCATTGAATCTGTTGAAGATATTTTAGCGTTTTCAATAGCGTTAGCGGCTATTTCCGCTGTATCAATATTACCTGCTGCTATCTTTGCTGTTGTAATCTGATTTGCTGCAATATGAATTGAATCAATACTGCCTGATTTTATTTGTGCTGTGTCTATTGCATTAGCAGCTATTGTTGCATTTGTAATTGTTCCTGTAAGTTTGTCAGCTCCGATTCCTGTACCAATCATAGCATTAACAATATCACCATTACCTACACTAATTTTTGCAAAGTCAATGTCTCCATTGTCTACACTAATTTTTGCGAAATCAATTGCTCCTGAAGAACTAATGTGTGCATTATCTATTTGACCTGCAGCTATCTTAGCATTAGTAATAGCATTTGCTTCTATCTTGGCATTAGTAATCGCACCTGCGGCTATCTCTGCTGTATCTACATTACCTGCGGCTATCTTAGCGCTGGTAATAGCATTGGCTCCAATTTGTGGATTTGTTACTGCTCCCGATTGTATAACTGCACTGTTAATAGTATTACCTTCTATTTCTGCATTAGTTATACTTCCAGCTACAACAGCTGCTGCTGTAATACTATTTGCTGATATATGAGATGAGTCAATAGCTCCTGTTGAGATTGCTACTGTTCCTATAGAATTTGCACCTATGTGAGATGAGTCAATAGTTCCAGCAACTATCGCTGCTGTTCCTATAGAGTTTACTGCTATTTCTGAAGAACCTATTGATCCTGCGACTATTGCTGCTGAACCAATAGAGTTTGCTCCTATGTGAGAGGAGTCAATAGTTCCTGCTACAATATTTGCTGCCCCTATTGAGTTTGTTGCTATTTCTGAGCTACCAATAGCACCTGCTACAATGGCTGCTGAAGTTATAGAGTTTGCTTTTATTTCAGCAGTATCTACAGCGTTTGCTGCTATTAAATCTCCTGTTATTGCATTTGATATAATTTCTGAAGTATTGATTGCGTTAGCAGCTACTTTGGCATTATTAATTGCATTTGCTGCTATCTGTAAAGTTTCTACTGCTCCTGTAATTAGTTCTGCAGTGTCTACAGCGTTTTCCCCTATGTGAGTAGAAGTTATTGCTCCATCTGCTATTATAATACCTGTTACAGAGTTAGCGGCTATTTGAGTACCGCTTACAGAGTTTCCTGCTATGATTGTACCATTAACAGCATTTGCTGTTATCTCTGAACTGCCTATTGAGTTTGCTTTTATTTCTACAGAAGCAATTGAGTTTGCTGCTATCTGTGAACTTCCTACAGAATTTGAAGATAGTTCTACTGCTGTTATACTATTTGCTGTTACTGTAAATGAGCCGACTGCATCTGAAGTTAGTTGAGCCGCTGTAATACTATTTGCTGATATAGCGACTGTTCCAATTGAGTTCGCTGATATTTCTGAATTTGTAATAGCATTAGCTGCTATAGCTATACCGCCTATTGAATTGGCAGATATTTCTGAACTACCAATACTATTTGCAGTTATTGCTGCACTACCAATAGAGTTTGCTGCTATCTCTGAACTACCAATAGCACCTGCTATTATTGAAGCTGAACCAATAGAGTTTGCTGCAATGTGTGAGCTATCTATAGCATCTGCTACAATAGCTGCAGCATTTATTGAGTTAGCTGATATTTGTACTCCTGTAATAGAATTTCCAGATATCTGTACACTTCCAATGGCGTTTGCTCCAACTTCATCATCATTGTCTATTTTTACTTTGTTTGTGAATGAAGTGATAGCAAAGGTTCCTGCATTGTTAGCTACTTCTGCAATTACTGCATCTGAAGAAGAATCTATTCTTAACGCTTGTCTAAATATATTTTTACCAGAGTACGCTCTTGAAGGTGCAGAACTTATGTTCATACTTGTATTACTTTCTATATAAGATACTGTAGAATAGAATCTTGTTGCTCCTGCAACATCTACTATAACTACATCTCCTGCTCTAAAATCTGTTGTGAACGCTGTACTCGTTCCTGTTATTGTGCTAGACCCAGCTGCTAAAGCT
>Ga0206125_10002634_pt1 | contig 18467 bp, 15 predicted proteins | sample Helgoland_Spring_4_FD_148598 | JGI IMG/M metagenome (GOLD analysis project Ga0206125, IMG submission 148598) | Pelagic subsurface seawater microbial communities from Kabeltonne, Helgoland, North Sea - Helgoland_Spring_Bloom_20160331_1 | ecosystem: Environmental > Aquatic > Marine > Epipelagic ... | reverse complement strand
CCAAATGGCGAGCGTATCGCCGCGCACGAGCGACCCTCGCCCAAATGCTCCGTGACGACACCCGCCGACCCGACATTGTTCATCTTCATACTGCAGCAGATTGGTCGTGGTGGCGCAAACGCAGGTTTGCATTGCTTGCCCATGCAGGGGGTTGCAAAATCGTGGTGCACATTCATTCTGGGAAGTTTGATAAATGGCTCGCCAATGCAAATAGCAAGAAAAGCAGAGCGATGAAATCTGTCCTACACAAGACAGCAGCAAAACTGATCGTCTTAAGTGAATGGTGGCAAGAGCAACTCCAGCCGTTGATTGGCGATGCAATCGTTATCCACAATCCTGTACGAAACACATTTGCCAACTCGGGGGGAATGAGAAAGAGAAATCATCTTCTGCTGCTGGGACGCAATGATCCGGTTAAGGGGCATAACTTCGCCATGACCGTGTGCGCAAAAGTTCGGGAAGAGATCTCCGAATTGAAAGTGACAATGACCGGAATCACCTCGTCACCATATCCATGGCTCGAGGCAAAGGGATGGGTCTCAGATGAAGAGAAATTAAATCTTCTTCAAACAGCCTCCCTACTTCTTGTTCCATCTGCATTTGAAGGTGAACCAATGGTTGTGCTGGAAGCCATATCCTGTGGTCTTCCAGTTCTATGCTCTGATCGAGTGCATTCATTACCGACAGTTATTGAAGTCGCACCGTTTGAGAATGAAGCTGTTTGGACATCGAAAATAATTCATCTTTTAGGAGAACCAACAGATTCCGAGCACCTCAAGGCACATTCCAGTTCTTTTGAGATTCAGGTGATTTCCGCTCAGTGGAGCAATATCTACCAGAGTTTACTGGCTGAGTGAAAGAATCGCTGCATTCAAAGCTTCCACAGTTCGTTCCCAAGCAAGGTTGTGTTCAGCAAACATTCGAGACTTTCGACTTAATGCCTCAAGATCGCTCTCCTGTATATTTGCCAACCATTTGACGCCTGCATCATGAAATTCTTTCTGTGACACAAGGTTCATCCACTCAAGCTCTTCAGTCGTTGTAAATTGGTGGCCAGCGTGATCTATTCCATAAATGAGAAGCCCGGATGCAGCATATTCACTTCGCTTTAATGGACTTGCAATAGCCCACATTTTTCGTTCAGGCATTGGTAACAATCCCACATGACATTTTGAAAGTAGTTCTGCCAACTCTTTCTGAGGAAGAGATTGTTTGACTTCAATTGAGGCATCGTTCTCGGCGATTGCTTGGAGGCCAGAAAAGGCATCACCCTCTCCAACCAGAACTAATTTTGCTTCTATTCCTAATGCCTGAGATTTCCGGAGGAGCATTGGTAAAGCCATGATACCCCTATGACGGTCGAGCCTTCCATGGTAGATCAACGTGAATGTTTCAAAGCGGTTACCAGTTTGGAATAGCCCTAAATCAACCCCTGCGGGAAGTGTCACGATAGATTCACTGCGCGCACCGGTTTTGTTTATGACAAAATTTCGGTGTGCCTCAGAGACAACACAACCACAGGAAGAATCCCCTTTCTTGACGAGCTTCCAACTTCTTTTCCACGATGGCCATTGGAAGAGCGGGAGAAGGCCTCTGTCTGCAGGAGGGCTTCGATCAATGAGAACCCATGGGATGTTCCGTTGGCGAAAAAGCGGCACCAGTGCATTGGCTATTCGCCAATCGACCAAAGCTACAGATGGACAATCAACCACTTCGGAGGTAAACCACCTCTTCATGTTTCTTCCAAGGCTCTTTGATTGTAATCCAAGTGGCGCTCTGCTCGGAATAGATTGATGATTCCAGGGTCGGTTTGTGTGGCTCCCCTCTGGATCGGGGTTCACGAACGTCAACTTATGGCCGCGATTGACCAAACCTGTTGCAAGAGCCACTTGGGTTGTCGAACAGAGGTCCTTCAATGACCTTCCGCTAAACCAATAAATGTTCATGCGAATTCCTCATTTCAGCAGCAATCGCTCTTGAACGAGTCCTTCAATTCCCTCTTGGAATGGGACCACAGGTTTCCAATTTAGGGTTGAGCAAATTCTTTCGATGCTGGCCATTGAGTGTCGAATATCTCCAACACGTTCGGGACCGTGCGTCGCCGTGATGGTTTGGTGATCTTCTGTCAAACGATGGAGTGCTCTATTGATGGATGCGATCAAGTCGAGGAGGGTGATTTTGGTCTGCGTCGCAACGTTGTAAACATGGTATTTCTCGGCCTTCCATTCGCCTTCAATCAACGCAGTGATTGCAGCACAAACATCGTTGACATGGACAAAATCGCGTGTATGCAAGCCGTCACCGTTCAATTTTGGAGAATCTCCTTGTGCCATCATATCGGCAAATTTCGGAATCACTGCAGCATAAGCACCATCAGGGCGTTGACCGACTCCATACACGTTGAAGAACCGCAACGCTGTAGCCTTAAGTCCGCTTTCTCGAGCCTTTACAATTTGTGATTCATTCTGGAATTTTGACGCAGCGTATGGTGACAAAACATCTCCTGCATCTTCTTCGACGAGTGGTAAATTTTGAGCCTCTCCATACACTGCTGCACTGGATGCAACGACCATTCGTTCGACGCCATGTTCCAAACATGCGGCGATGATCGATGCGGTGCCATCAACATTGATATTCATGGTTTCCTCTGGGTTGGACATTGATACTGGTACTGACACTTGAGCTGCCAAATGGACAACAGCGTCACAACCTTCCATGGCCTTATCGACCAATTCCTTGTTTCGCACATCCCCTATGGTGACATCAATGCCAAGTTCCTCTAGGGCATCAGCAGTTTGTTTCAATCCAGTCGAGAGGTTGTCCAAAATTCGGACCTCCCAACCATTATGTTGCGAAATTTTGGCGAGTGTACTGCCAATAAAACCCGCACCACCAGTAATCAGTAACTTGCCCATTATAGCAATCGCGGCGTAGGTTTTTACATAATCTTCGGTAGTTTAGTGTTTGATTTGAACATTTGAACCTCATCTTGAAAGCCCCGAGCCGAATGGGGTGCTATGATACGGCGTTTCTTGATGCGCCGTTTCTACAACAAAGGGCAATGGTCTAAGGCGAGAGCTCATGCAAACAAAATTATCCACCTGCCAAAAGAACAGGAGTTGGCTCGAAGTGTGGTCATTCGTTCCTATTGGAACGAATCTCAATATCAAAAAGTGATCCAACTAAATTCGACATGGAATCATACCTTCCAAGAACTAGCGGACAAGGCCTCATATGCTCTTGCGATTCAAAAACCCGGGCAATCAAAGGTTCACCATCCACGCATTCTAGCACTTCATAGCAGCCAACCAAAACCAAAAACCAGGGACATTGTCTGGAACTCCGATGACATGACCAAGAATTTTTTTCAAGAAGGTCTGCGACTATGGATGAGGCATCCAAATGGTTGGACTCACTGGGATATGCCTGCGAAATTTTCTCTTTCATCGACCCATCCCGCCCTACTTATCTTAACAGCAGAAATCTTGTTATCTCCATGGGTTCCATCTACGAAAACAGATTTTCCATCTTCTCGGGCAATGGGTACGCATGCATCGTTGGCTTTTTCAGCCGGCACTGATTCCACCGCTGCATCTTTCGTGATGCCTAAGGATACTATTCTCGGTTACCACCGGCGTAATTTTTCAAGCATGATTGATCATAGAAACGCTTCAACATTGCTCAATCATATGGAAATCATGAGGCAAAAGGAAATTGTCGATGTGCCATCGAACCACGAGTTGCTCCGTACATATCATTACAAACAAATTGGTTTTTCCACAGATTTTGCATGTGCATCCCATCTCATACTCCTTGCTGATGCCTATGACATTGGAGCCATTGGAGTTGGCATGGTTCTGGATAATACATGGTTGTGGAAAGGTCGGAAATTCCGTGATTTTGCCAAAACTACATACTACCAATATTGGAAAAATAGGTTTGCAGATGCTGGAATCGATTTGCTGATTCCACTCGGAGGTGTTTCAGAAGCAGGCGCTATGAACATTTGTCAAAAAGAAAATATTTTGCCGTACATGAATTCCTGCCTTCGTGGAGATGGAGAAAGTGGATGCGGAGCCTGTTGGAAATGCTTTCATAAGAACGGCCCATTTGGTCGACCTTTTGACATCAATGCGAAAGAAATCCAAATTTTTCTCCAGCGTAGACCATTACCTACGGCCACTCACGCACTTTGGGCGCTCAAACAATTGAAACAAGAATCACAAACTCCGGATCTAAAACATCTCCTCGAACAGGATTTCAACTGGTGGACCTCTTATTATCCTCCAGCAACAGAAATTTTACCAGCGCGTTGGAAAGAGGGAATATCAACAAAGATAGCCGCATACTTACAACCAATGGAACAACCATTTGTTCTAGAATCAGTGAATCACTTTGACGAATGACGAAGCATGAATTTATCCTAAGAGCAAAAAATTCACCCAATTTTGCCAACACGACAATATAAGAAAATCAACACCATACTATCGTAGACAATGGAGGTGGGCCACATGGAAGATGATGAAACACGGCTCATGCGAATGAAAAGAGAGATTCATCGCCTTCGTACCTCCCCTTCATTGCGGCTTGGTTCTCACCTGACAAATGCCATTAGAAAGCCTTGGCGCGCCCCATTACTGATTGTAACACTCCCTTGGATGATGTTGATGATTGGATTTGAGCTTCTTGGTTGGAAGGCTCAACCAGCCGCATTTACAGTCAACAAATCTGGGCGGATTTCCTCAAAGGGCAATTGTGTGGTTATGTTTCCAACGAATGGGGTTGGATTTGGCCATTTCACGAAAAGTCAGTTAAACATGAGGCATAGGCGTTAGCATGGAGAGTGAAGATGCCGACATGGATACATCATTCTCTGAGCAAGAGTATACAGCTTCATTACATCTAGCAATGAAACAAGCAGAACGCCATGAACGGGAAATACACCGGTTGAAAAATTCCGTCACATATCGATTGGGTGAACACCTCACCGCTTCTGCTCGTCGACCTTGGAAGTTGCTGTTTTTACCGTTAACTTTCCCTTATCATTCCTTTTTACTCGGTCTCGAAAAAATAGGAATGAAAGCCCCGCCAAACAGTGCGATGATTGGTGAAAATAGTAATACAAACCGTGAAGACTGTGTTGTTTTGTTTCCTACAAACGGCGTGGGCTTTGGACATTTTACCAGGATGTATTCCGTGGCCAAAGCGATTCGCCGACACAGCCCGAACACAGAAGTCATATTTTTCACTCCGATGCCAACTTTACACATACCATACATCGAAGATTTCCCGACGTACCACATTGCAGGAAAATACAAGTTTCAAAACATGTCATCTACCCAATGGAACGGCCTCATTGAAGAACAACTCCTAATGATTTTTGAAACTCACAAGCCCAAACTCTTCATGTTTGATGGTGCGTATCCTTACCGTGGCATGTTGAATGCAATTCGAAGGGAACCGTCTATGAAGAAGATGTGGATGAGGCGTGGGATGTTCAAAAAAGGGTCGAAAGTACCAGTCGACAGCATTCAGTTCTTTGACACAATTCTTCATCCAGGTGATGCGATCACGACGCAAGAACAAGCCTTGGAACATTCGGTTGAAGTCAAACACGTGCCGCCTATTCTCTTGGTGAAAGAGGAAGAAATGCTGTCAAAAGAAGAGGCACGAAGCCGACTAGGCGTACCTCAATCGGCGGAAGTGTGGTATGTTCAATTAGGGGCAGGGCAGATCAACGATATTGAATCTGAAATACGTCTTACCATTGACGCTCTATTGGAACATAATTCTGATTTATTTATTGTCATAGGGGAATCATTACTCGGTAAGAGAGTATCTTTCTCCAACGAACGAGTGAGAATTCTCCGTGATTATCCAAACGCGATTTACTTCAAAGGATTTGATTATTCGATACAGGCAGGAGGGTACAATTCTTTTCATGAAATGCGCATCTCTAGAATTCCCACAATTTTCTATCCAAATATGAACACAGGAGTGGATGACCAACTGGCGAGATGTAGAGTTGCAGAACAAGAAGGTTGGGGGATTTTGGTCAAGAAAAGGAATGGAGTGTCAATTTCACAGGCTATTTGCGAAGTGGTCAATATTGATACAAATAATGGAAATCAGTTTTCGCATAATGATGATTCCTCATGGATTACAGAATTACTCATCGATTAATTTTGTTCTTCTGTAAGTTTTTTCCTGATTGAGTTTATCTGTTTGGAAAATTTGGCAGGCATTGAGAATCCTTCGCTTTCTTCTTTAAAATATCGAATCAAATCACTCTCTATTTGGTTTAATGCAGTGATATTTCTTGTGTTGATTACGTTTTTTAACATCACCCAATATGCAGCCGGGTGCTTGATATTTTCAATTCGTTCAAGTTTTTCTTTAGAATTGTTGAGTTTGTAATTGAAATACATTTCATAAAAAAAGTTTGCTTGTTCTATAGGGGTCTTTTTGTCATAGAAGTTTATTGGTATATTATTAACAAATTCTTCACATGTTCTGCTTTGAGTTAATTTTTCACTCAATCCTCTGTAATATAATTCTTCATGAACAGCATGAGGAGATCTAACTGGTATAGTTGAATGAAAACCTAAGTCTAAAGATATTTGATATTGGATCAAGTCAATAGGGTCATATATTCCAAATAAGGCAACAGTGTTAGAGAAATCTAGCTCTTCAAACTCCGTTAAATCAACATTCTTCATTTTGATTGTTGCTTGTTTTTGACTGAGTGAACCAGGAATGTACAATTTTATTTCCGAACCAAATATGAAGGAGGGGTATTCTGGAAATAATCCTCCAATTCTCATTGCGGCATAACCTCCCATTGAAGCGCCGTAAAACACCACATGCTCGGGGGCTAATTCTTCAATAACCTGTAAAACAATACTATGCATTTCATCAATACAATCGACATACCAAGTGTTTTCACAATTAAAAAACAAGATATGTCTGGTTTCATTTTTCAAATATCTAGAAAATCCAAACTTACCAGTAGGAATGTTCACTGGGGAGAATACAACAATTAGTTCAGGCAAACTACCTTTCCTTACATAAAACTCCATGCTTAATACTCCTCTAAACCATCTTAACGTTATGATTATACATGAAAATAAATTAAGACGCAAATACTTGTTAAATGTCTATTGGCTATGAGGCTAACGGATTAATCACTTGAATTAATATTGTGATAGATGTCTATAATTCGATTATATTGAGACAACCCGACAGTTTCAAGTGCTGATTTGGCATAGTGTGCTAAATCTTTTCCATCCTTTGCTAACAAGTCTTTTTTCTCATACTTTTGAAATAATTCTGCAGGTTCAAAAAGAGGGATGTTATTGTTTTCACAGAAGTTGGATACTATTTGACATAACTTATCTCGAGATGGGATTATTTCACCGTTGTCTAACTTGATCAGCCCTAACGATTGGGCTTCATTGAGTGTATCGTGTACTCTACAAGTACCGATCACAGCTACTGTCGGCACCCTGTTATCAACCATGTCTAAATTATACAGTGCTAGTTTATAGAATTACGGTGAAATATATTCAGGCTTTAACACCATTTTTTTGGCTTGAAAGAAGGTAACTTTCAAGAAGCCCTCTCAACAGGATAATTTATGAGTAACGGTAGTCCTAAGATACCAATCCATGTTTTGATAACTGGAGGTGCGGGGTTTATTGGTTCAAACTTGGCAGAGCATTTGGTTGAAAGTGGAATTAGAGTTACAGTATTGGACAACCTGTTGACTGGTAAAATTGAAAACATATCCCACCTCATGGAAAACGAATTGTTCAGTTTTATTAAAGGTGACATTCGTGATTTCCAAACCTGCAAGGATGCAGTCACAGGATGTACTCACATCAGCCATCAAGCCGCATTAGGTTCAGTTCCACGTTCCATTGATGACCCAATCACAAGTCTCGAGATAAACATTACAGGAACTGTGAATGTATTCCGGGCTGCAGTCGAAGAAGGCGTCAAAAGGATTGTTTTTGCATCGAGTTCCTCCGTTTACGGCAACGATCAAACGTTACCGAAGACCGAGTCTAAAGTCGGTGAAGTTCTTTCTCCTTATGCCGCAAGTAAACGTTCCATGGAACTGATTCAACAGGCCTTTGTCGAATGCTACGACATCGAAATACTTGGTTTTCGATATTTCAATGTCTTTGGAAAGCGACAGGACCCCGAAGGGCCTTATGCTGCAGTGATTCCTAAATTTATCATGAGTCTTGCCAATGGAGAAATTCCGTTTATCTTCGGTGATGGTGAGCAAAGTCGAGATTTCACACACATCAGCAACGTTGTAAGCGGAAATGCTGCTGCTCTGATGCGACCATCTTTGGGCACATTGAATGGTAAAGTGATAAATTTGGCGTATGGTGGTATGACGACAGTGAATGAATTGTTTTACGGTATTCGGGATAATGTAGGTCTTCAACATCCAGATGCACTTGCGATTGAACCGTCATATCAGGCGAAAAGATTGGGTGATATTTTACATTCGCACGCGAATATTGATATTGCAAAAAGCGAACTAGGCTTCGTTCCCGGTATTGCTATTGATGAAGGGCTCCAACGAACAGTAGAGTGGTATCTGCGACACATGATGGATTAGTATGCACGTGAATGTCTCGATGCACAAAGGCATCTTCACCTTTGAATTCCAATCCGAAAATGATGAGCCAGTTCAGCGGAAATCAGAAATGGCGAAAATGTCCTGTTATCTTCGAGGGCCAGATGATTGGGAAATGTCCGATATACATCCAGACCATATCGCACTAAGCGCTCTATTGATTGTACGGCCTTGGTTTAACAGATCGCTTCATCTCTCGTTCGGTGTGAGTCAGAGGTTTGCAGATGCATGCCAAGAAATGAAAATATCCGTCTCTCCGGTCGATTCGCAAATAGTTCCTTATGATTCTGATTCTGCAGAATACATCGGTCTCGCTTTTAGTGGAGGTGCCGACTCTACTGCTGCATTATCGGTTTTACCACCTTCTACCATTCCTTTCTTTCTTGATCGTCCCGATTCAGGAGGTTCGTTGTACTCTAAACAAGCAGCTTTGCGTTCAGTGAATAAACTCTCACAACTGGGTTATGATTGTCAGATTATTGAATGTGATTTAGAATCAATTCGAGAGCCTCTTGGTTTCCCGACGGATTTATCCAATGGAGTGCCTGCTATTCTTTTAGCGAAGAGAATGAAGCTATTTGGAATCGCTTACGGCACTGTTCTTGAATCTCTGTACGGTTTAGGTCGAATGCAATACAAAGAATACTCCGAAACTTCACATTACAAAAATTGGTGGAATGTCTTTTCACACTCCGGTTTACCCTTGTCTTATCCTACCGGGGGCATAAGTGAGGTTGGAACAGAAATCATCTGCTCAAAGTCAAGCATTGGAAATCTTGCTCAGTCTTGTATACGAGGGACTGCTATGGAGTCTTGTAATTTTTGTTGGAAATGTTTCCGAAAGCAGACTGTAAGAGTTGCGCTTAAAGTCGTTGAAGAGGATATGCAAAAAACGCATCATCTTCTGAAAAGTAAAGAAGTACGCAATAAATTGCGTCAATTGCCAATCAGTCATGAAAATGTGCTCATTTTTTCATTTGCCCGTCTTGATTTAGGTCTATACCCGAAGGGCTTTGTCCAGCGTTTTGACAATCAAAACACACTGACTTATCTTGCTCATTGGTATTCCAAATCCCGAGTTTACATCAATGAACGGATTCGGAAACATACTGAAGAGCGTATCATTTCGTTCATTGGAGTAAACAGCAGTGAAATGGAAGGACAACTTGAAGGTTGGAGCAATCAAGAACGTATTAATCGTCTAAATCCACTTGAATTTGATTAGACTCGTGCAGAGACCGGAGATAACTGCATAACTCCTTTGTTCCGCTTTGAATATTCATCTCTGACATTCTTTGAATCAATTGTTCTTGGAACTGTTCGTCAAATAAGCGTTCGATTCCATCCAGTATGTATGCTGAATCTTGCTCACCATCGATCAAAACAACGGGCAATTTTGACGAACCAAATTCCCGAGATATTGAGTCAAGATTCTGTTTTGATTCAACCAAACACATTGTAGGTTTTCGATTACTGAAGCACGAGTAGATATTGAAAAAGTCGGGAGAAATGAAGCATGCGTCTGCAATCTGTATTGCGTTTGTAGTTGAGATGTCATGGTATGTTGTGATTTTTTTGTGATTTCGATATTTTTTAGGAACCGCAGTGTTTGAGCATAAAATCTGTATATCTTTACTTGAAATCAGTTGTTCAAATATTGAATCGATATTTTGGGTTGTTTTTGACAGTTGAACAAATATTATCTTTTTTTGCGACTGTATAACTTTAGTACGCAGTCGAGCTAATGCTTTTTCGTCGTGAGAGACATCTAAGATTGGATTACAAAAAATTGTACCACTTTTTCCAATAATTGAATCGGGATCATCTCTCCTGTTCATGATTGGATGTATAGTTGCGTCAAAGGTCTCAAACGCATCAATTGGTAGTGATGATATTTTGAAACTCAAGAGCGATTCACGTATCCAAAATCTGTTCATTTCGGGCCGAAGTGAAATTGCATTAAGCAACCCTCTAAACGGATAATCGCCATCAAAAATCACAGTACGTGGATGAAAGGTGTCGAGAATGCCGGCGAATATATGTTCGAGTTTCCTGTTCCATGTTCGTGGTATCATGTCTGGGAAATGCTTACGAGAGGGGATCGAGTATAACGCATGTGATTCAATATACTCATAGTCTCGAATTTCTCGATCGTTAGTTACATGAACTGTTTGAATTCCCGCTTTGCGTATTTCTTTGAGTATGGTTTCCATTCGGTCAAAGTGAACGCCTCTCGGGGATTCTGCAGAGTACCCGACAATGCAATTGCGGGTTATTTTGGTAATGGGCTTCGTGGTGGTTTTTTTCTTTCTAATATTCCTGTATAAGAAAATAAGCAGATTAAACGGTAGCAGTGGCAAGGTCAATGGATGCTCAATTGCCTTAACGAAAAGATTTCCAAATTGGAACGAAAATGAATCTCTGAGACGACTAACTTCAGCGTTCAGTGTCTCCTCCCTTCGAGAGACCCGCGTAAGTTCAAGATACTCGTCCACAGCCATGCGTTATCACCGAAGGTTAATGATTTGTATGAATCTAACGACTTTTTTTACTTGCAGAACGAGAGTGTTCATGAAGTGGTAGTCGCAGCGGAACACATGATGCCATCGCTGGTCTCTAAATTCCTAAACGGTTTTCAGCGTAGTGGTAAACAAATTCACCGGTCGGTTGTGATCTTAGGGCCTGACGGAGAAGTTGTGGATAACAACGTTTCGTCAAACAAAATTCAAACCATAAAAACCCTTTTTGAAGAAAGAAAATATCAAGAATTAATCAGTTTATACCTTCCATATTCTCTTCGGAAAGAGATTATCGATTCTGAAGATATTTATTTCTTGGCTCGAGCAATGCTCATTCTAAAAAGAAATACAGATGCTCTCGATATGCTGAAATTGAACAAAGAGGTAATGATTCATCATCGAATCTTGATGTTTGAATACATCGTATTGTGTGCCCGTGAGGGTGATTTTGAATCGATGAATGAAGGTATCAGACACTGCGAAACCCGTTTTGGAAACGATTCTGTGCACAGTAAAATTTTGCAAGCCCTAATTCACTCAAACTCAACGACTGAAGAGTATATTCTTAAAATGGAAATGAGATATAAAATCCACGCGCCATATGAGATTTTAAGAGCTGCATATGCGACGAGGAAAAAGCCATTGATTCAACGGTATATCTCTATGCTTCACGATGATACTCGAAGTAAAATATTACAGATTAAATCCCATATTTTTCTACAAAACCAAAAATCCGCAGTCTCAATTCTAAAGATAATAAAACCCAGTTCCCTGACTCCGGCACAAGCCAAAGAATTAGTACGCATTTCGTTGCAAGTACAGCCCAATGAATCGGTAAACGAATTGGCTGGAATTGCGGGTATGTCTTCGCAATCTATACTTCATGAAACCGCTCGCAATCAACTCTCTGCTGGGATTCTTGAAAATGATTTTACCAAGGGAGTTAATGGTCTAGAGATGCTGTTGCCTTTTGGAAACCCCACTCGAACTCAAATTTTACGCCTCATCCGAACAGAAGCGGACTATCGAGTAATTTTTGAGAAATTTATGTCCATTGCTGGTACAAATGGATTTATGTTGCAAATGGTTGCTGAGTTTGCCGTCAAATATTCATTTAAGGACATATCATTCTCGGCAGTTAAGAGATTAGAAAGTCTAATGTTGTGCGACTTGGACGATGATTCTTATGTGCTGTTTTATCTTAAAGCAGTTGAAAACAGTGGAGACATTGAATTAATGAAGAGAGCATATTCGACGCTTGAATATATCCCGAATCCACCAATAGAAGTTTTTCAATTCGCCACCTATTTTTCCAAAATTTCCTCAACCTTATTACCTTCGATGATAAATTCAAATCTGCTCGATGAAAACTGCATTGAACACCTCGTTTTTAGGGAGATTATTCGTAAACACACATCTCAAATCCCATTGTACGAACCAAATCCATCCTTGGCCATGGTGGTGAATAATTCTTTGAAATTTGGAGGTGCAGAACGACAAGTAGTCCGCTGCCTTGCAAATAAGAACTTCGATAAAGAACTGGTGGTATGGAATATAGGGGTTAACTCTTCGGAAAATTCGTTCATCGATGAAGTGCGAGAACTTCGTATTCCAATCTACGATTATTCAAAGAACCCTCAATCAAGTGATAAGACTCTTGATGCCGAGATTCTCAATCTTCTAAATTTAATACCGACCTCTCCGCCCATGAATCCAGGTATTTCACAAAAACTGTCGCATTTGGTCCAACTCATACAAATTCAGAAGCCAACGACTCTTCATCTTTGGCAAGATACAACAAGTGTCTTAGGGGCCATTGCAGGATTGATCTGTGGAGTTCCTCGAATCGTTATGTCGGCACGTTCGTTGCCTCCATTCAAATTGCCAACGAGTTCTTTTCCAAATAAGGGTGCAAATTACTATTATAACAATAGATTTGTGCGATTAGGCTACAAAGATGTTCTAATGGATAAGCGAGTTTTTCTTTGTCATAACAGCCAAAACGGTCTTGAAAAGTATACAGAATGGTTGGGGGGTTTTGAAGACCAGATGATGGTATTGAGAAATGGTTTCGTGTTAAACGAATTCATTTCTTCCCCGAAAAATCGGACTGACTCTGACCCTCTTAACATTGGAGTTGTGTTTAGATTTGTTGATGTCAAACAACCTTTGCTTTGGCTCGATGTAGCCAAGTCCATTCTGGAAAAATCAAGCGTAGCGGTTACCTTTACAATGGTAGGTGACGGACCACTGTTAGAGGAATCTATTCAATATTCTAAAGAAATCGGTATTGAGCCCTATGTCCACTTTATGGGGTACAGGGATGATATCATTGATATTTTAGATTCTTTTGATGTGTTCTTATTAACCAGTCTAATCGAAGGATTGCCTAATGTATTAATTGAAGCTCAAGCCATGGGCATTCCAGTTGTCTCTACGAACGCAGGTGGGGCTGGAGAAACCTTCGTAGATGGCAAATCGGGCTTTTTAGTTCGAGAGTCTTCGTCGGAGAATTTGACTGCTGCGGTACTTGATATAGTCAATAATAGAGACTTTCAAAAATCTTCCAGGATTGCTGCAAAAAAGCATGCAAATGAATGTTTTAGCCTAAATGCGATGCATGCCAAGTTGGAAAAAATACTCTTTGGAGGGATTGAATGAAAATTTTGCTTATTGCAGATCGACCCGGATGGGCATACGATATTCTTGCTCAATCTCTCCAAAGCTTATCATCAAAACACGAAATTGAAATTGAATATATTATCAATATTCGCAGAGATCCAACTTCATTTGACTTGTCTCCATATGACTTGACATTCTTTTTCCTGTGGTTTGATGGAATGAGATACGGACCACTAATGAAGGGTTTTCAGTTTTCGAAAACCTGTGTCGGGGTTCATTCTCTTTCTTGGATTAAAAGAGGCATGACTTCAATCCAAGCAGAAGATATATGCAATCAATTTGCTGGAACAGGGTATATTTCCCGAGAGATTGGTACGATCTTAAACTTGGAAAAGGGCTTTTTCACTCCGAATGGCATCGATAGAACACTGTTCCATCCCACCCCTCTTCCTTCATGTGAAGATATTCGTTTCATGTGGGTGGGTAATCCTTCAACGTCACATCATGGTGACAACAAGGCCTTTCACTCAATTGTCGAACCTGTTTGTGAGGATTTAGGCGTAACTTTGCGTACAGCCACGCCATTAAACCGAGTTCCTCGAGAGGAAATGGGTAATTTCTATTCTGAAAATCATGTGTTAATCTGTTCCAGTGAACACGAAGGCGGTCCGATGCCAATATTGGAATCGTTAGCATCAGCACGTCCTGTAATCTCAACGAATGTTGGAATCGTTCCGGAGGTTGTGATTCCAAATCAAAATGGAATTATCATTCAAAGGTCGCAAACCGCTCTGAAAGAGGCCATACAATCATTATTGTCAGATCCTCAAAAGTTGAAAAACTTGCATGAATCACTGATGCATGACCAATTTACTCGGTACACTGAGGATATGCTTGACTCCTATTACACAATGTTCGAGGCTGTATTGACAACGGAGGTCTAGTTTTGGATAAATTGGTATTTTTCCACAAAACTCCAGCATTATGGAATAAAAATAAAAATTTATCTTCGGATACTGAGGTGAGTGATTTAAAGAAGATGAAAAAGGAGTTTCAAAATTACCCCCTCAATCCTCAAATGTCTGAATTTTTTTCAACAGATGTATATTTTCAAATGTGCAAGGAGATATGTTCTCAGTTGGGAATTAAAGAGTTTCATATTGTCCATGGATATCTTGATGATGAACTTCGAAATTGGACCGTTCAAGAGGAGCAAGGGTGGTGTAAAATTGATTCTGACACTACTTATTGGTCATTCACCGAACCACAAAACCTTCTCTCATTTATGGATTCGAGTATCATAGTCTCTCGCGGCAATTACTCCATTTTTCATCAATGGCTTTCTGATCATTCTGATCCACATGAGCGACGTTTCTGGCTTCATTACCCTGCAACCTCTCTACGGTTTCCTCACCTCGACCTCTATGTAGAAAATACGGAGAAGTTACTTGATTCGGAAGTATATTCACCTAAAATTGAGCGGATACTGACTGGAATGCTAAAAGAGCATGAATTAGAATTTGAAACATCAAACTTAAAACACAGATTTTCCAAATTAACACAACACTTCAGGAATCAAAGATCTTCTGTTATTGGTGGGCCTTACTCTATGGTGTTAGCAGACGGTAGCTCTAATGTAAAGCCGTTATCTGAAGTTTTTCCACATGCGATGATTCAAACTTTTGTTAAACCGGCTCTATGGATTGAGGACGAGGTTAATTATTCGAGAGAATATGATCTAATATATTGCGGCACTACTCTCCAATCAACCAAAAACCACCAATGTTTTGTTCAAATGGTAAAACATTTGGATGCTCTTATTGACCATGATTTGAAAATTGTGATTGCAGGCAATAGAGATGAAAGTAATGTGCTTGAGCATTTATTTCAATATCCATTCTCGAAAATCAAACTGATTAATGTTGGCGAGGTAACTCGCAGTCAACTTCAATCACTTTTCAGCAAGAGTAAGACTATGATTGTCACTTCCGGGAGGGATGCTAATCCTCGAATTATTCAGGAAAGTTTGGTTCATGGAGCCAGAGTGATTGCCATCGATACTCTTAGCGATGGATTAGATTTTATATCATCGAATCCTCTACTGGGAACTGTTTTGAAGTCCGATTCAAGTGAATGGAGATACGCTCGAAATGGGAATTTAGTATTCTTGCCGTCGATTCATCTGGCAAGCCGAGTCGTCGAGGAAATCAACAAATCCAGTTTCCCGGATTTAGTTATGGATATCTCCAGAAGAAAATTATCCTTGCAGAACTCTGTTCAACCTTTGGTTAACACTATTAAATCATTTAGATAAGTCATTATTCAGTATATTTTTGTATAGTTTATACATTTCTGAAGGCTCTCCAACATCTACGACTTTGCCTGCCTCCATAACGACGATTCGATCGCATATCTCTAGCATGAAGTTTTGTGAGTGTGAGACAATAATCACTGTTCCAGAACCTCTTATCATATCCTTCACTCTGCGTTCACTTTTTTTCCGGAAAGATGCATCTCCAACTCCAAGAACTTCATCGATTAAGAGAATGTCTGGTTGGAATGCAGTTGCCACCGAAATACCGAGTCTTGCCTTCATTCCTGAAGAATATGTCTTAATTGGGCGTTCGAAGTGATGCCCGAGTTCTGAGAATCTGAGAATATCATCAAGTTTTTCCTCTATTTGTTTTCTCTTCCACCCCATGAGGGAGGCATACAGAAATGTATTTTCTAATCCGGTTAGATTTTTGTTGAACCCGACACCGACACCTGCGAGCAATGAGATGGTTCCTGAGAGGTGCACCTCACCGTCATCGGGGGGAAATACTCCTCCAATTACGCGAAGCAGAGTACTTTTTCCTGAACCATTTCGACCAATTATCCCTACAATTTCGGAATCATAAAATTCCAAATCAATGGGTCCAATTTTAGATGGTATCATTTTTTTCTTTTTTTCAAATCGAGATTGGGGGTACGTCAAACTCACGTTATGAAGTTCTAAAACGTTCATAGTCCAACCACCATTTTATTCGCCTTTACGTGGAAAACCATAGTTCCAACAAGATAGAAGAACAACACAGTTCCAGCGAATATGTAAATTCCAAAATCTGGGATATCGCTGCTTTGGTTAAGAATAATATCTCTCATCTTCGTTATAGGGACGATTACTGGGTTCAAATGAGCTACAAGAAGATAGTTTCCGGTTCCAAATTTACTGGACAGCATTTGATAAGTCCACATGACCGGAGATAAGAAGAAACCAACACGTGATAGAAATTGGATAATATTTACTAAATCCGGAACTCTAACTGCGGCAGGTGCTACGAGTAATCCAATTGTTGTTCCAGTTATTGCCAATACAAAAAGGTAAATTGGAAGGTAAATATAACCCACACTAATTGATAAATCATTGAGATAGATAAACGGAATAAGCGCGAATAGGGAAATGCAACTTAACAGGTAATTTGTTAGCATATTGCTAATTGCAAACACCGATTTTGGAATTTTAGTAAATTGAAACAAAGAGGCGTTTGCCGTGAGTGTTTTTGTTGTTCCAGTCATACATCGCGAAAATAGGGACCATCCAATTACGCCAATCATTACTATGGCGGGATAAAGTGGATCGGAACGTCCAACAATTATTCCAAAAACAAACGAATAGACTAATGCTAAGAGAAGAGGCTCGATTATCGACCATGAATATCCGAGCAACGGGGCTCTAAATCGAGAATCTAAATCTCTTTGAATAAGGCGAGATATTAATTCTCTGTGCTGAAAGTTCTCGGACACTAGAGCCAAAGGTGCACTCCTCATTTTTTTCTTTGACCACATCTTCTGTAGACGAGGGCTTTCCTCGGATGCAACCATGTTATCCGTTTTGAGGAGGTGTTAATGAAGTCATCACCTATATCGAATCTTAAACAATGGTTTCATGAAGAATAACGATTGCCCCGAAACATGAGCAAGTCAAACATTACCACCGTTGGCGTCATTGGTTTGGGCTATGTAGGCCTTCCAACTGCCATTGGCTTCCATGACGCAGGTTTCGAAGTATGGGGCGTGGATGTTTCACAACGCACAGTCGACATGGTTCGTGCTGGAGAAAATCCAACCGGTGACCCCGACGTGGACGATATTGTGCCCGCACCAGGCACAGAACGTTGGAACATTACTACGTCAACTGCTGAAGCCGTACCCCACTGCGATGTCGTTCTGGTGACCGTTCCAACCCCCATCACTCATGATCTCAAACCCGATTTGTCCTACGTTGAAGCAGCCGGAAGGGCAGTCTTCGAAGCAATTCCCAAAGGCTCGAACACTATTGTTGTGCTCGAATCAACAGTTTATCCCGGTGTCACTGCACAAACATGGTTGCCAATCGTTGAAGAACTGGGTCTTGTCATTGGAGAGGACGTCGAAATTGCCTATTGCCCTGAACGGTTCAATCCAGGCGATGCTGCGCACGGCGTCCGTCAAGTTGCCCGCGTCATCGGCTGTTCAAACCCAGAAATTGGCGAGAATCTCGTTCAATTGTATTCCAAGTTAACCAGCGAAGACGTTCGATACGTCGGCAAACTCGAAGTGGCTGAAGCTGCAAAAGTCATCGAAAACGTGCAGCGCGACATCAACATCGCCCTTGTCAACGAATTAGCCCGAATTTTCCCTGCTTTGGAAGT
>Ga0206125_10002625_pt1 | contig 18492 bp, 20 predicted proteins | sample Helgoland_Spring_4_FD_148598 | JGI IMG/M metagenome (GOLD analysis project Ga0206125, IMG submission 148598) | Pelagic subsurface seawater microbial communities from Kabeltonne, Helgoland, North Sea - Helgoland_Spring_Bloom_20160331_1 | ecosystem: Environmental > Aquatic > Marine > Epipelagic ... | reverse complement strand
CAATCGGCTGCTCCTACTGCCAATACAAAAAGCACTGTTATCCAGAGCTAAGGTTGTTTAACTACTCCTACAAGCCTAAGTACTTGTGTAAGGTAGTTAAGGAACCAAACGTACAGGAGCTGAAAATCAAATGAGTAAGTTAAAATTCAGGTCAGGCTTAGAGTCAGCTATACATGAGAAGTTAAACGATACCTTTCTTTACGAACCATACAGGCTTCCCTACACTATACACAGGAAGTACGTACCGGACTTTGTACACGAAGAGAAGGCAATACTAATCGAGGCTAAGGGATACTTCAGGGTAGGCGACACACAAAAGTACACCGCCATCCGAGACTCAATGCCAGAATGGGAGTTAGTGTTTGTCCTCTCCGACCCTACCAAGAAGGTACGTAAGGGAAGCAAGCTAACAATGGGACAGTGGTGCGAGAAGCAAGGCTTTAAGTGCTACACTGTTAAGACAATAGATAAGTTAATAGAGTATGTGGGAGCTAAAGATGTCGTTTGAAGAATACAAGGAAGCGTTCCTACGTGACCACGACGAGATAATGATACTGGAAGTGCTAGAGATTAACGGTGAGGAACTGTTGGAAGCATTTGAAGATAGACTGATTAGACACAGAGAGGTACTTGGCGATGAGTATTAATGAAGCAACACCAGAGATGTGGAACAAACTACAGGAAAAATACAAAGCCATGGTAACCGAAGAACTAGACGAAGAAGTAGATGTGGTGAATAACCCACAACACTACAACACTGGTAACATAGAATGTATCGAAGCCATCCAAGAGTCTATGTCACCGGAAGCGTTCAAAGGATACCTAAAGGGCAACACCATGAAGTACCTGTGGCGCTACGACTACAAAGGTAAAGCCTCAGAGGACTTACAGAAAGCAGGTTGGTATTTGAACAAACTTATTAAGGAGGTGTCGTAATGGCGATTAACAGTGCAACTTGGAAAATAATCAGTGTAACTAATGCGATACAGGAGTTAGCTTGGTTACTAGGAGACGAGGTAGCTTATAACGATGTTCTTACTTCTCTTCAGGTCTCTGACCTTATTTCCCCAAAACTAGCGAGTGACGTAGATGAAATTAACTTCTATGTACATCATAAGTACGGTGATGATGATTACATCGAGGAAGAACACTTAGGTTGTCAGAACTTTCCTGTTTGTGACACAGAAGGTTGTGGAGGGGGTAAATAATGGCACACGGCATGACACACGGTGGTAAGGGTTCAGGGGTCAGACCTACTGACAAGAAGAAGTTTGAGAACAACTTCGATGCTATCTTCGGTAAGCAGAAGAACAAAGACAAACAAGATAAGGAGAAGAAACAAGATGACAACACAAAGACCAGTTAGGTACGAGTTCATCGCTCACCCTTATGATTGTGAGTTAGGCTCTTCTCCAAACACCACACTTAGTTTAGTCATACACGACAGAGACATTTCATTACCAGAGATGTACGAACAATTTGAATATTTTTTAAAGGCCGCAGGCTATAACCCAACAAGGGAAGAAGATTAATGGATAAGTACCAACAGTTTATACACAAGTCACGTTACGCACGTTGGATGAAGGAAGAAGGTCGTCGTGAGACGTGGGAAGAAACAGTACAACGATATGTCGATTTCTGGACAGAACGTGGACAGATTGACAGCAAGGTGGCTAAGAAACTGTACAACTCTATCCTCAACCTAGAGGTCATGCCATCAATGCGCTGCCTTATGACAGCAGGTGTGGCCTTAGACAAGGACAACGTAGCAGGCTTTAACTGTAGTTACCTAGCCATTGACTCACCACGTAGCTTTGACGAGCTTATGTACGTGCTTATGTGCGGTACTGGTGTAGGGTTTAGTGTTGAACGTAACTTCATTACCAAGCTACCAGTAGTCGCAGAGTCCTTCCACAAGACTGACAGTGTGATTGTAGTAGGTGACAGTAAGGTAGGTTGGGCATCAGCGTTCCGTGAGCTTATCGCTATGCTGTACGCAGGTAAGATACCTAAGTGGGATATGTCAGGTGTACGACCCGCAGGTGCAAGACTAGAGACATTCGGTGGTCGAGCATCAGGGGCGCAACCCTTGGATGACTTGTTCCACTTCTGTGTTGATGTCTTCCGTAAGGCAGAGGGACGCAAGCTGACATCCATTGAGTGTCACGATGTAGTGTGTAAGGTTGCAGACATTGTAGTTGTAGGTGGCGTTAGACGCTCAGCACTAATCAGCCTCTCCAACTTGTCAGACGGACGGATGGCTAAGGCTAAGTCAGGTGCATGGTGGGAGAACGACGGACACCGTAGACTGGCTAACAACAGCGTAGCGTACACAGAGAAGCCAGACTTCGAGGCTTTCCTTAATGAGATGCAGACCTTATATGAGTCTAAGTCAGGTGAGCGTGGTTTGTTTAGTCGTGTAGCAGCTCAGAAGATTGCAGCTAGGAATGGTCGTCGTGACCCTAATCAGGACTTCGGTACTAACCCTTGCTCAGAGATTATCCTACGCAGTAATCAGTTCTGTAACTTGTCAGAGATTGTAGTACGAGAGGATGACACGGAAGAGACGTTGAAAGCTAAGGCAGAAGTAGCAGCCATTATCGGCACACTACAGGCTACCTTGACTGACTTCAGATACTTACGTAACATCTGGAAGAAGAACACAGAGGAAGAGGCATTGCTAGGCGTAAGCATGACAGGTATCATGGACAACAAACTGTTAAGCACACCTAACTCACCGCATTGTGAAGTAGTGTTGGAGGCTGTACGAGATGTCGCTATTGCAACGAATAAGAAGTGGGCAAAGAAGCTTGGTATCAATCAGTCTACTGCCGTTACTGCTGTTAAGCCGAGTGGTACTGTGTCTCAGCTTGTCGATAGTGCTAGTGGCATCCATCCTCGCTTCTCTAAGCATTACATTAGACGTGTACGTTCGGACAAGAAAGACCCCTTAGCAGTCTTTATGAAGACAGCAGGGTTCCCTGTAGAGGACGACGTGATGTCTGAGTCTTCGTCAGTGTTTAGTTTCCCTGTCAAAGCACCATCGAGCAGTGTGACAGTCAGTGACGTAGGTGCAATGCATCAGCTAGAACTTTGGAAGATGTACCAGAATCATTGGTGTGAGCATAAGCCAAGTATCACAGTGTACTATACTGATAGCGAGTTCCTTCAGGTAGCACAGTGGATATGGGATAACTTTGACTTGTGTAGTGGTATTAGTTTGTTGCCAGTAAGTGAACATACGTATCAACAAGCTCCTTATGAGGACATCAGTGCTGAGGAATATGATAAACTACTAGCATCAATGCCTAAAGATATTAACTGGAATGACCTGCAATACTTCGAGCAGGAAGATAACACCACCGGCTCACAGGAGTTAGCGTGTACCGGAGGTGCTTGTGAAATAGTTTAAGAAAGTGCTGATATGCGGTGTTGTACTACGCAAACAGATACAAAGTTAAACCAAAGGTGTAAAAAGTGTAGTAAATGAGCATTTATTGGTACGTAAAAGTGTAGTAAACTTGGGGGTCATTGCGACCCCCTTTTTTACGTCTACTGGTTTTCTAATTCAGCTCTAAACTGAGCAGCTTCATATTCATTCATACCTCTAATCAAATCATCAACAATAGTAGCTGCCGCTTTCTCCATAGCGGAAGGAGACTTAAACTTCATCTTATCAAAGGCTAACATCTTGTTGACTACTTTAGGATTGAAGGATGCTTTAGCTAAGAACACAGGAGTAGCTAGGACTGCCGCTAAACCCGCACCCGCAGTTAAGACACTACCTGTTAAAGCACCCGCAGTTGGTAATAAAACTTGAGCTACTTTCCCTGCTCCACCATATTCCTTACCACGTAAGAACAAAGTACCTAAGTTACCATCAGGCTTGAAACTAGCTTCAGACATTACGTTCATTAACTGCTTAACTCTCGGATAATCCTTACCTGTTACAACTTTCAACATATCAGCATTAGCAGGCTTGTTGAACTTTTCAGCTAAGGTAGCGTAGTCTTGAATCTTAAAGTCAGGTGAACCTGCATCAGGAAATATATTCTTCAAGTAGCCTTGCTTTATTATTTGCTTTGCTTCCTCGGCTGAACCATAAGGTATCTCAGCAGGTAATACATCCCTTTTACCTATTTGCTTGTAGGCTTCGTCAATACTCTTCATAAACTCATTAACTTTACTAGCGTTAGTCTGAGTTGTTAGCATCCTACCTAATGAGTCGTAGTCGTTGTTGCCTGCTCTTTTAATAACATTTGTTGTTATCTGCGGCAGAAGATTGTCCCTAGCTTTCTTGTATCCAGTCTTTAACTGAGCATACTGACCTGCGGCTGTAGTGTCTGCTTGTTTGATTGTTGCCAAGTAGGAATCTTTTAGCAAATCAATCACATCACCAAGCTCTTTCTGAGCCGTTGAGTTGTACATACCGGAATTAACGTCACCAAACTTACGAATCTCGGCAGACAGCATTCTGTCCATCTCAATAACGTCTGAAGCCTTCATGTTAGGTAGTTTTAAGATACCTGACATTTTTTCGTTAATGAACTTTACAGTGTCCTTATCTAGCGTACTGGTTTGCTTACGTACTGCACGTTGTGTTGCTTGTTTCCCTGCAAAGGGAGAACCGGAAGGTATTACGTCTTCTACACCAACGGATGTTATTTTATTAGCGTTTAAGTAAGCATTGAGTTTCTTTTTAATCGGAGCAACGTTTACAACTTTATCTTTAAGTCCTTCCTGTATTGCTGTTAAACCGTCTCCGTAGGAATCACTCAGAGCCAAGCGACCTGCATTGATAGTGTCGTACATCGCTTCGCCCATCTCACGAGGAGAAGCGTCACCACGCATGGGTACTCTTTCAACTATTTCATTCAGAGTTTCCTGTACGGCTCTGTCTGTGTCAGCAACTTTATTTAGATAAGTCGTTTCACTCAACAAACCTGCTTGGCCTATCTTCTCGCTAAAGGTTTCTAAGGCACTCGCCTGTCCTGTTTGTGAGCGAGACAGCGTGGCTCCTTTCTCCTGTAATATACGCTGTGAAGCCTGTAGAGACTCGGGAGTTCCTGCTTCCATGCCTTCTCTAGCCTGCTTTAGAATCATATCAGCAGTTTCATCGGGGGTGTGTCCCAATGCTTTCTTGCCTAGAGAATAGCTACCTTTAATTAAACGTGCTGCACCTAGAGTAGCTACATCCAAACCTGCACTAATCAAGGCCTTTTCTACTGCTTCCTGATACTGTAAGTCTTCACCTGTTAAAGCATCAGAAGCCAAGGAACCGCTGAATGTACCCGCGGCTCCTCCGACAACAGCCGATGCTCCAATTACCCAAGGATTCAACGTAGGGGCGGCTAGTTTAGCACCTGCAACTGCTCCTGCAATACCTGCGGGGATGTCCACATTCTCCTTCAGGAACTCCCCCATTGCAAAAGGCTCCCCTGTGGCTCCTCCACCTCTTCTCTTAGTAGGGTCGAAGTCAGGCTCAGGAGTAGGTGCAGATACAAAGTCTTCATCCGTTGCTAGGTTGTTGCGTAGGAGCACTTCCTTTAAACGAGTCTGTGTCATACCGCTAGGCAGATTAGACATAGGGATTAATTTACCACTGGGCAAACGTATTTCTTGTGTTGTTGCCATTGTACAATCCTTTTATTTATCGAGTTCGTTAAAATCAACTACTTCTGTACCGTCAGCGGATGGTTTGTTAGTGTCACCCCACTGGTTCAAGGTGTACTCATTGAAGCCTGCTTCGTCTACATCAGCGCTTAACAAGTAACGCTCCCTAGCTTGTACACGAGTCATTTCGTCAATGTAGGCTTGAATCTGAGCCGCATTAGCTCCCTCAGTTTTACCTATGTTCTCGCCTAGCTGCATTGCAAAGTTACGTTCACCTTCCGTGGGGTTAGCACCAAAGCGTTTCAAACCTGCTAATACTTTAGCTTTAGCTAGTCTTTCAAACTCAGACACACTTGTAGGTGTAGTTCCAAGTACGTCAGTAACCGACTTAGCAAGTTCAGCAAAAGAACCGCCAGTGTTAATCTGTTTAAGAGCGTTTAGCATCTTATTAGCATCTTCCAAGGCAAAACCTGCCGCTACATATGCGTTACCCGCCTCAGCTTTTCTTTCGGCAAACTTCTTACTACCTGTAGTTACTCCTACTTTCTTCCCTGCCAAGTCTACAGACTCACTCGCTGTCAAGGAGTAAGCACCACCAATAGGTGTAACAGCTCCTACAGGCTCTTTAACGTCTGAATCAGGACTTAGGTTAGTATAAGATACTTTAGCTTCCTGTGTGTCTAAGTCAATAGTGGTTATAGCTCCGAAGGTATTACCGTCTTCGTCTCTTACTTTAAAACTCTCGCCTTTAGACGAACCTTTTATCTTACCTGTGTTAAGGAAGTCATTAAAGTTCTCAGGGGTTATTACCTTGTCGTCAGCTAACTTACCTAACGCCTCTCCGTATTTGCCTCTAACGTAAGTAGCAAACGAGCCTTGCTTGTCACTAACTCTACCCTGCTGTGCAAACTGAGCTTTCAACTGTGCTGCACCTTGAGGATTGACAACTGATACAAGTTTAAGTATCTCTGGTTGGTCGTTAGGTTCATTAATGTCTAACTGAGCTAAACGCTCTTCCACCTTCTCTTTAGTAGTCTGTGTGTTAGCACCAGTAAGTGAGCCGATGTTCTGACGCATACTCTTGCCTAACGCCTCACCTCTAGCAATTGCTCGTTGACCTAGAGATGCGTCTAACATAGGGTCGATAGGAGTTGATGAAATGCCTGTTAAAAGTCCTGTTAAATCTGTTGCCATTATATTAGTCTCCTATTATTCTTTAGTGATGTCAAAGTCTTCCGGAAGGTCAAGAATAGAGCCTACGTCTAACACTCCACCACCTGTATCTCTACCGTCATATGTAGTATTACGTCTTATGTCACCACCGTAGTTATAACCAAAGGGGTTCCAAGAAGCACCACCAAGATAATCACCTATCTTACCCGCACCATAGTCAAACAAACTCTGTGTAGCTTGTCCTGCTATATCACCAGAACCAAACAAAGATGTCTGTATACCTCGGTCTCTCGTTGCTCTCAAGTCATTAGCAAGTTGCTGTGCCTGTAGCATACCTTCCAAACCCGCAAGAGCTGACTGTCCGTAGAGAGAACCTTGCTGTCTACGTGCTGCATCCGCATAAGAAGCAGGAGCATTGCCTGCACCAAACAAGTCAATAGCCTGTTCCTGTGGCTGATAAGCGTAACCTGTTAATGCGCCTGCCATTTCTAATGCTTGGTTCTGTTCCGCTAGTGCCTGAGTACGTGCATCCAAGGAAGCCTTGTTACGTGCTTCAGCTTGTGCCAAGTCAAAACCAAAGGTTTCCTGATTTGAACCACCGTATTGAGCTTGTGAAATACCACCACGACCACCGGAGAACAACCCTTCCTGCATTCGTAGACGCTCACGCTCTTCCTCTGGACGCTGAACGCTTCTAATCTGCTCGTACAGCTCACGTTGTGCTACAGCAGGGTCAACACCTACCTGACCAAACAAACCCTCTGCCTGTCCAAATCTGGCCTGCTGTCGTGCTAGTTCTTCAGGGGTCAGCTCTAGGTTTAAACCGCCTTCAGCAGTAGTTCTACCTGTGGCAAGATTACCTGTTACGGTGTAAGGCTGAAACTTAGCCATGTCAGCAGCGGTTCGGCCTGCTTGCTGTCCTGTCTGTAACGCTAAGTTACGTAAGTCTGTCGCCCTACCGACTTCTTGCTGTTGGTTGTAGTATTCTGCACCTGTGTTAAAAAGGTCACCCATGTTAAAACCACCACCAGTGAAGAAACCACCACCTCCACCGACGTTACCGCCTGCCGGAGCAGGAGCTTGATTAGGAGCATACCCACCACCGGCTTGTAAAAGGTCTATACCGCCTGCTCCGCCGGCAATACCTGTGTTGTTCCAATAGGAAGAACTAGGAGAGTAAGGAGGAGGAGAAGAATTGTTTAGAAAATCCATTGGACTCCCTACAACGCCACCACCACCTTGGTATCCTGAGCCTGCTCCGTAATTGGGGTTGGTAACCTGCTGATTCATCTTAGCAAGTTGGTTTAGTTCTTCTACTGACATATTAGGGCCGACGGACATTAGAACGTACCTCCGTTGATTGTTGTTGCTACTAATTCTCCGGTCACAGTAACTCCTGTATTAGTTGTTGCTAGTTTAGAGTTGTCGTCATAAAAAAGGTATGTTGTACCTACGTTTATACCTGATGTTGTAACTAACAAACCAGTCTTAGTAAAGTCTGCATTCATAACCCGAACAGCGTCTGCGCCACCTATACGTAGCTCACCTGTACCTGTGTCGGAGATGTAGGAGTTGGAGGCATCATGCCACAATTGTAAATCATTACCTGTACCAAAACGCAAACGGTTGTTATCACCGAAGTCGAGGTTACCAGTCATTGTTGCGCCAGTCTTGTCAACCTTAGACGTAATTGCAGTAGCAACAAGGCCGTACTCGTCGTAAATCTCAGTACCTTTTATTTTCTTAGCGGGATTACCGGACGCGAGGGCATCCTTAGCTGCGAAGTTTGTTTCTCGTACGTAGTTAGACATTAAATCATTCTCCCTAATAGAGCGTGTATATCAATTGTTTGTATAGAAAATGGACTACCGTTAATAGTACTTTCAACACCAATACTGGCTGATACTCCTGAGCCGTTGGTATGTACTGAACCTTTGTTTACAAAGACACCCCCTGAGTATTCCGCTGAGGTGTTGAACTCACTGATGTTGTACTGTCCTAAAGTTCCTTCCGCAAAGTTAAATAGTTGTTTATTATATACTCCGCTGTAGTCGTAACTCCAACTCAGTGTATAGTTTGTGTCGTTACCGCCAATAACTGTAATGTTAAACTTCTTTAGGAATTTCAAGTTTGAAGTGTTACCCCAGTCAATAGGATTGCTAAAGTAAGACATCTTGTAAGTAGCAGCACCATCCAAATAACCACCGTACTTAGCAAGTCCACCTTCTAAACCAATGTAGAAACCGTCAGCAGCTATGTTAGTAAAGCTGATAGGATTCATACCTGACCAAGTAGTAGCTCTAAAGGAACCGTTCTCAAGAGGCGTTCTAACGTCAAAGCAGTAAGTAGTTCCTGTTGTAGGAAAAGTAATTAAATAGAACGCATCAAAAGCACTGTAGAAAGAGTGTATCGGTAATGTCTCTTCCTTCACTAATTTAAGTAAATCAGTACGTACGTTTGCACTAACGTCCCGCATTGGTAAGGACTTCTCCTGAATAATCCTACCAAGACTCATTAAGCCTCTGTCCGCTAAAAATATAATGTCATTACCTGTAGCTACTACAGAATCTCTAGCAATACAGCCTACACCTTCAATAGTGTCCGACAGTCTAAAGTCAACAGTAGTTACGGAATCACCGCCTGCGTAGACAACAATACTATGTAAACCAAATATAAGCAAAAACCCGTTATGTTCAGTCAAGGCTACAATCTCGTCGTAACCGTTAGTCCATACAGATGTTAAGTCTAAGCTGCCTGAACTACCACCTTGGAAGTCCGTGCCGTCAAGTAAGTCACTCCAATAAACAGTATAGTTATTATCTACAACATCAGCCACCCATAGGCGACCAAAGGCTGCTAGGACTTCGTTACCTGAAGGTGCTGTAGTCCCGCCTGACGCTACAACTTCCAGTGTAGTACTACCTGCAACACTAACAAGAGGCTCTTGTCCACTTTGAAAGAAGTACACGTTATTGTTGAAAGACACTATCTTCCAGTTGTTTGCGTTGATTTCGTACGCAACATTATTTACAAGGGGCAGTGTTACTTCGGTAAGTGTAGTAGTACCTGTGAATATCTTATTGTTACCCGCAGAGAATACTACTACTGTACCATCAAAATTAGTAAACTCAAATACAGCCTCTAGTCCACGACTGGTTCCTAATACGTCATTAGTGGATATTTGAATGTACCCCTCTCTAGCACCAATACGTCCCTGCTTGTCAATAACACAGTTATCAGCAATGTCAGCAAAGTTAGGGTTCATCCCAATGGGAGACTCCTCGGTGTTAATGCCAAAGAAGGCAGGAGCAGATACAGCTAAGTTCTGTAATTTTTGCCCACTCATACGTCCACCCATATAGTCTCAGTTGGGAACCTCGCGGCATCAAAGGAAATAGCGTCAGACAAGGAAGACTTAGCAACACCCATAAGCATTGCAGCAGTAGTTCCACCTGTCTCACCACGCTCCTCTACAGCCATAGCGTGTGCAAACTGTACGACAGGTAAGCTAGGTGCCTTTAGTCCCTGAGTGTCGCTAGTAAGCTCTTCAGTCCTGTCAACAATGGTAAACTGTAGGCTGTACGCTTTGTCAGGAGTAGGGTACAAGCTAAAGTCCACACCGTTGTTTACGGAGTTAAACCCTGTGTAAACGTAATGTGAAGGAACAGTATTAACAGCAGGGTTGATGTATTGATTACTCTGTAATGCTAACTGAGTCCCTAAGTTGACATAACACTTCTCAGTTGAGTTAGTTACGTTTAGTGTTTTAAACGCTGTGCTGACGTTAGGGATACTGTAGTTAGGCTGACTAGCAACTGTAGTTACTACCTTAGTTTCACGTAAGCTTGACCAATCCCAAGCGTCCTCCACCATGCGGTTAGCGTCATTAACAAACTCACCAACCAACCGTGAGTATAAGGTTTCGTCCACAGAGCTAACTGTATTCTCCCTAAGTCTTTTTAGTACTTTATTTACTGCTTGTAAATATGTCATTAAACTGTATACCTATCAAGTGGACTAGTGAAAGGACTTGCAAACAAATCCTGCATTTCTTCTTCTTCTTCTATCTGTTGTTGCTCTGGCTGTACTACACGTTCTACGTTAGTAAACTCAACGGGAGAGAACTTAAACAACTCATCTCTGAACAAACTGTCCGTTGTACGTGTGCCTGAAGACTGACCTCCGCCTACCATACCTGTCAGCATAGCGCCTCCTCCGGCCAATAGAGCGTCTTTAGCAGGCTGTAGTAGGTTATCATCAATAAACCTCCCAGTCTCCTGTAAAGGCTCTTTAAACGGCTCTGCGGCATCTGCTACGTCTCTGCCTAGCTCTCTGGCTGTATCTTCAATGTCTTTGATACCTTCAGGGGTGTCAGGTAACATATCTTTAATAGGCTGTATATACTTATCATCGAGGTTACGGCCTGCTTGTCTTAAAGTTTCTTCTAACTCGCCGCCAACTTTAGCGTCTCTTGCCCACTGCCCTACACCGGATTCCAAAGCAGACTCAAAGTCTTCACCGGCTAGTAATTTGTCTACCGTTCTTCCCATGCCTGATAATACTTCAGGAGAAAGATTATCACTGTTAATTCCTGCTTCTTCTAGTGCCGAGTCTAAAAAGTCCCTAGCTCCTAATTCATTAAGTAGGAAATTAGTAGGATTACCTGTTCCGGCGGCGGTAATTAATCCGGTTGTCTGCCCAAAATCTAAACCCCCAATGCCTGTTCCTTGTGGATTAGCTTCTGTAGGCGCGGCAATCACACCTGCTTTTTGCAAACCTGCGTTGGCAAGAACAGCCCAATCTCCGCCATGTAGTGTTTCCCCTGACGCACCTTTAATAGCGGTTTTTACTACGTCTGACATACCTCCTGACAAAATAGATAAAGCAGCATCGGCAAGCGGTATGATAACCTTATCACGTGCGTTTACCCATCCTGAGTCGTCATCCGTAGGGTCACGGAAATTAGTCTCACCTAGTCGTCTTTTAAACGCTTCCTCTTTGTCAACACCGTAGGCTCCTGCTTGCGAGGCAAACTGGTCGTCAAACAAAATAACCTCTTCTGCTCCGGCTACGTTTCCTCCGAACCTTTCTGTGTCTAAACTATAAAGCAAATCATCATCTACGAAATAAGACAGGTTTGGGTTCTGTCTTTGTAACGCTTGAGCCGCTACTTGAGTATATTTTTCTTTATCTAACTTACCTTCATTATATAAAGTGTTTGCAAAGTTTAGCTGAGAATTGACATCAGAGCTTTCAAACAACTTGCTAAAATTTTCGTCATCCGTTCCATATAAATTAAATAACTCGTCACGCGACTCTTGATTTCTTTTCGTAACAAAAGGTTGGAAGTCTGTATGGAAAGTTTCCATAGTCTTATCGGAGGCATAGTCTTCAAATGTTTTATCACCTATATCTTCAAAAGATAAACCATACTCGTCTAATTGTTCTTGAAGTGTTCCTCGTTGAAACTCTGTAAACTGTTCTGGAGTATAGTCACCGAGTTTACCTTCGGTTCCTAGAGAAGACAAGTCCATGTTCCCATAATCAACTTTAAAATTAGACAAGTCCCCAAAAGCAGGTATGTCTGTAGTAGGAGCAGGAGCTACAGGAGCAGGTGTAAAGCCTTCTTGAAACGCTATTCCAGTTAGCTCATCTTCTTGTTGGTCAAAGGCACTTTCTAAACCAGTTGCCATTACTTAACCCCCTTAGTTTTCTCGTATGTACGCAACGTACCTAACCCAAGCATCCCCATCAAGACAGGCAACATAGTTGACAAATCTATAAGGGGAATAACGATTGGAGAACCGGATAAAGCAAGCGCAAAGTTTGCCATCGGAATAACAAGGAAGTTACCCGCCATTCCAAGGCAACAAGTCCAACCCACAGCGGGTCGCCAACCTGCGACAAATAAGTCCTTACTCTTTGCTTCAGCTTTGTTCACCTCTATCTGTGCTTGTGCTATTGTATGTGCTTGTGTGGCAATCTCGTGCGCTATACGTTGCTTAGTATCAGCGTCAGGTATTACCTTATCTAGTATCTTTGTTACTGGCTGTATAAGCGCACTGATGATTGACATTACTTCTTTCCTCTAAGTTCCATAACTGTGTCGGACTCCCAAATACGAAGTCCCATCCACACGATTGTAAACAATGAAGCCATTGGTGGTAACCAAGCAGCTAAGGATAACACTCCTGTTGACACTGCTGCTATGTCCATCATTTCTTTAGTTTCCTCGACCATGATAAAATCCCTTTAAGCTGTCTGTAAAGATAAGTTAGGTGAAAGTTCAGCAACAACACCGAGATGTGGTACAACTACACCTGTACCGCCTCCGTCACTTGGTTTGTTTATCTGGAAAGCAATACCTTCCCCTGCGTCTAATCTCGTCTCAGTAAAAGGCACTTCAATAATGTTACCTATGCTCCAATCCCCTGTACCTCCTGATGCAGTTGTTTTTGTCTCTACTCTGGCAAACTGACCACCAAAGGTTCCATCAGCGTTTACTTTAATAAACTGTATCTGAGCATAGTTAGTGTCGTTTGCCACCAGTGCGCTATTGGTTACAAAGTATAGCTTCTGAAAGTACGTTGTACCTCTAGATACGTAAAGAGAAGTACGAGGAAAAGCAGCTCCTGCGTTTGCATCTTGAGGCTTGTAGATGTTAGCAACAATTACGTTCTCGTCATTAAGATGTTTAATGTCACCTACATAACTAGGGTAGTAAATCTTCTGAGCAACAGCACCTGTCAACAGCGTGGAGTCGTTAGCAGTACCAGTGAAAACATTACCTACAGCATAAGTTACCCCTGTAGTTCCAAGGTACGTATTCCAAGCTGCATTACCCGCAGTGCCTAAGTCAAATATCTTGTACTCTTGGCCTTCCACAAAACCACCAGTACCTGCAACAGCTCCAGTTAGTAGCGAAGAATCATTAGCTGTTCCTACAAAGGTGTCACCATACGCCCAAGTCTTATTTATACCGGTGTATGTAACCCAAGCTGCGTTACCGGCAGTACCTAAGTCTCTAACGACATAAGTGTTTCCTACAGCCCAAAGACCTGCTTCTAGAGTAGCAAACTTCTTTTGCCCTGATGGAACAGTAGGAGCCTGTACACCTGACACGCTAAGCTGATGTCCTTCATACATACCGTTAGTTGAGTCAACTTCAATTAGGTTAGCAGTGCTCTTTACAGGAGAATCTACTCGTATTCCACCTCTAAGGTAGTTACGAACAGAAGATGTCTCTGCACCGTTAAAGTAAAAATACTTACACTTGTCAGGAGCGTTGCCTGTGAAACCATCAATGTGTAAGGAGGAGCCGGTGTTCACGACAAAGCACTTGTAAGGGACTTCTAAGCCAACCAAATCAACTTGGTCAACACTAACAGAAGCAATCTCAGAACTGCCTTCTACAGCACCCTGCGTACCTATAATGCACAGGTCAGTTTCTCCTCTCCAAGGTTCACCGTTAGGGTCATTACTTGTAGGTAGCTGAGTGTTAGCGTGCAGGAACAGGTGGCCTATGCGAATCTTACGCGCCCTGTTGGATACGTTAGGGACAATCTTTAATGCCTTACCACGAGGGTAGATAATACGTAATAGAGGGAACCAGATGTTGTTGTCACCTTGGTTAGAACCGTTACTACCTATCTCCATAGCGGCATCGTCATACTGTACACCGCTAATTAAGTTACGGTTGCCACAGTTCTTTATCTGAATGTTCTCAAACGTACTCTCACGGACAGTATCAGAAGTATAACCTACTGCCGCAACAGCGCCTGTCATGGTTGCGCCATTATCTAAAGCAGTGAATGTTTTACCGATTCTATAGGTAACGTCTGTCGTGCTTAGATAAGCATTCCATCGTGCCTGAAGAGCTGCTTCCTTCTCGTCCTCGTCATCACCTGTAGCAGTACCAAGGAAAGCAATCTTGTACTCAGTTCCTGTTATCCAAGAGCCTGCGTTTACTTTAGTGACGTTAGCGTTACCCAAAGACATACCTATGCCTTTGAAGTCTCGACACTCAACGTCAATAATCATGTCGTCGTTCAAGCCAGTAAAGGAAAGTCCGTTCGCTCTAACAGTACGGTTCCTACCTAACAAGGTAAACCCTACAAGCTCTACTGCTTTCTCATTGCCTGTAAAGAAAGGCTTCTCAAAATAAGTACCACCGTCAGTTCTGCCACAGTCAGTAACAGTCAAAAGGCTACTACCTACAGGGAATGAAGCACCAATGTTAAGAAACGACATTAGCTTGCCTGTACCGTGAATAGAAAAGAGAGTCTTATCCATTACCAACGGAGTGTTTGTTGTAGCAATACCATCAGTAAACAATACCTGAAACTTCTGTTCCTTAGCTGCCGCTAGCAGGGCGACAAGGTTAGCTCCGTTATCAGTGCCGTCAGTCTGAACAAGGCCACTGTTTGCAAAAGCAGCGTCACGCTTAATACCAAACTGTAAGTCTGTTACAACGCCATCGTGCTTGAGTACTGCTATGTTTCCATTAGTTAGTGTAAATGCAGCACCTTTCTCATCAGGAGTTGAAGGGTAGTTACCGGATGCTACTATCTTATAGTTAGCAGCTCCGACCCCTGCACCGTAGTAACCTTCTGTACTTACGTACTCACCCACTTGTAAACTAAGGTCTGCAACCATAGAAGAAACGGAAGCAATAGGAGGCGTGGAGTTTAGCTTAATAATCTCGTTAGAGTTATTCTTAGTAAATAAAGTCTTGTCCGCTACGTTGACAGCTAACTCGCCTGTGTCTAAATCTCCACTAGAAGGAGAGACAGCAGCTGTCGTACTATACTTTGTAATTAATTTAGTAGGCACAATGCCCCCTTTACAATTAGTTAATTAAACTGTTGTCCCATCTGCGTACTTCCACAAAGAACCTACCCAGAATATAACTTTACCCAAGTCAGTATCCCAGTAAGTAAAGCCAACATCAAAGTAGTCTAAAGTTGGCCTATTTGCTGTAGTTCCTGACCTCGAAGAGCCAAGAGCTTTCCATTGTGTACCATGAGTAACACCAGATATGTTTATATATTGTGTCGGTAGATTGGCACCTGCTGTTCTATTATAAACAACCTCACCGCCTGCGCCTCGTCGAGTAGGCTTTGCTGTAACAGTCTGCCATGAGTTACCTGTCTGGCTAGAAAACTGAATAGATGACCCAAAGTTTACGAGATATAAATTGTTATCTTCATCGTATGCGCTTGGGTCAACATCGTTGCTATTCAAGGTAACACTTAATCCACCTGTAGATATACCACTAAAGCTAAAGGGATATGTGATAGCAACTGTAGCAGCGGTAACATCTGGTCGAGCTGTAAAAGAATTACCATTCATTACAATTCTAGCTTTAGGTGCCGCAGTGCCTTTTGCTCCATAAGCTATTAGCTTGTTGCCAGTCTTGTTTGGCAGTTCCCGCAACCTTACCCTGTTATTAGCGCAAGTCATTGAGGCGTTAGCTTCGTCGTCTACAAACCCAAAGATATCAGCAAACCAGAAGGCATAAAAGTTGCCCTCATTATCATCAACGTGCGCGCCCCATCCATCAACATAGTTGTCAGTCCATCCCGAAGACAGGCAACCATCAACGTAGATACCATGACGACCTGCGCCATTTAAATGGATGCCAGTACCTGACCAACCTCCACCATTAAGAACCCTTACCGCAGTTCCTGTGCAAGTGTTTGCCTGAACAAAGTCAGTAATCCAAGCGTCAGTAGCTTTACCTTGAACCTGATTGCCCGATGAGTCTTGAGTGAACTCTAGCGACCCTGCTTGAAATGCACCATAATAGTGTGTCATGCCGTTTGTAACGTAGCTTAACGGAGCTGAACCGCCAGAAGGAACAACACCTGATTTATAAACTCTGTTCCCTTTAAAATGGTTGCCAACATGATTGGAGGCAAAGTCACCATTAGATTTTTGCATATTAAAAAAGATGCCGTAACCAGTCGTGTTAGCCGTGTTGCATTCAATGTAGCTTGCCCATGCTTGAAACATAATGCCGTGAATCGGTGCGCCTCGATTGTCCGTACGGCTATTAGCGTCTAATAGTATTTTACCTATGTGAATAGGGTTACCTATCTGCGCGCCATCTACCCATGCTTTAGATATAAGTATTGTGGCTATGTTGTATGTCTGCGGAGTAGAGCCTGTATCAGTACCGTAGTAAGTCATAGTGTAACTACTGGTAAAGTTTGGGCCTGCTTTAATAGTACAGATAGCGTCTCGGTTGTTAGAGGCATTGCCTTTAATACCGCTGAAATCACCTACAACAATAGGAGCATTAACTAAAAATACGCCAGAAGATTCATCAAGAACTTCTCTATTGGTAGTAGCGTAATCAAATGCCGCTTGAACAGCAGCAGTGTCATCGGTAACTCCGTCACCTACAGCACCAAAGTCATAAAAAGACTTACTTCCACGAGTAAGGACTACAATTTCGTTAGAGCCGTCCTTGGTAAACAGTTGCCCATCGGCAACATTAACTGCCAGTTCGCCCACGGCTAGTTCAGAAACCGCAGGCGTGTCGCCAGAAGTAGTACTATGTTTTGTTATAATAGAGGTAGGCATTGTTATTCCCCAATAATTACTTTGGTCATTCCCTGTTCATCCAGACAGCTATGAAAACTATCTTCAGTGTTTATAATGTAAGCTAACTCACTATCAACAATAGCGTCATATTCTTCAATAAGAAAATACCCAGAGCTTACCCAATATTTACTAAAGCCTTTTTTTAGTTGAATATCAAAAAAATCATCACCTACTAGAGCTTGGGCCGCTTCTTTGTTTGCATTAGACACAATAATTGTAGCATAAACATTCATAGCGAAACCCCTGTTTTAGAAGCAACATAGGCTTCGGTAGAATTAATCTCTGTATCGGACGACAAGACATTCCTGATGATGAGGGAATAAATACGTCCAGTCAAATGAAGAGACAAAGCGTTGTTTCTTGAACCAATGTTTAATACGTCAGATGAATAATTACCGTCACCTTGGTTTGCAGTAGAACTTGCAGCTTGAACACCGTCAATTCTCAATATGTTTAAATCTTCCGATATTTCACTTTGAGCGGTTAAAACATTAGTCGTTGGCGCGTTGTTTCCTGTGCTGTTGGCATTGGAAAGAACTGTGCCTCTTGATGACCATCTGTAAAGACCGCCTGTATCGGATGCAAATCTAAATTTACCGGAGCCGGAACCAATGGTGTTAGAAAATTCTACTAGGCTAGTGTTGTTGTCGTTATTTTTCTTAACGCCCAAGAACGCACTCATTGTGTCCGTACCGGTAAAGTCAATGTTACTGGCAGTCCTCAGCCCTTGAGCGCCATCGAACTCCAAGTAATACAGGCCGCCAGACTCTCTCAGTGTGGGGCGTTTGGCTGACGTAGCTTGAATGGCGTGACTACCGTTACCGGACTTGTCTGCAATATAACCAACAGGGTCGCCAACGGCTACAGCAGTAGTGCCGTCTGAGTTCTGAAACAGGGTTGATAAATCAGAAGGGTCATACCAAGCACCCTGCTCGCTATTAGCAAACAAGGATAAAGGGTTAAACCCGCCGCGTACGTTTGTAACGCCTAGTCTGTTTACACCTAATCCATACATGGCTTACACCATTGAGGTTATGTAGGCGGAACCAGTACCGGAAGCTAGGATAACAGAAACAGTATCCCCTGTGAACACATGGA
>Ga0206125_10002617_pt1 | contig 18568 bp, 10 predicted proteins | sample Helgoland_Spring_4_FD_148598 | JGI IMG/M metagenome (GOLD analysis project Ga0206125, IMG submission 148598) | Pelagic subsurface seawater microbial communities from Kabeltonne, Helgoland, North Sea - Helgoland_Spring_Bloom_20160331_1 | ecosystem: Environmental > Aquatic > Marine > Epipelagic ... | reverse complement strand
AGAAATTGAGCGCTCTTGCTCGTTTAACTCAGAAATGTGTTGTTCTATTCCAGAGTCTAAAACAAATTTATAATCTCCTCTTGCTTTAGAAGCGGCTGCAGTTTTTTGAACTTCAGCTCTTCTTTCTTCAGCTTCTATCTGTTCAATATTTTCTATTCTTTCATTAATAAGTGTATCAATAAAAAATGAATCTGGTAATTCTAAAGATCTAGCATCTCCTGAATAATCAAATCTTTGTCTATCATAATAATTATCTGTAGCTTTTTTTCTTATTTCTTTTTTAAAGTTATAATCTGTATTAAGATTAGTAATGTTTTCCCCAGCATATTCTCCTGTATTAAAAAGCGCGTCTACTGTTTTTGCAAAACTATCACGGTTTTTTACATATGGAGAATCAGGATCTACTTGCATTTTTTTCGTATCAAGAGTAACTCTTGGGTCTATTCTAGTAGTCTCTTGTTTTTTATTAGCTTTTAATATTTCATTATTAACAACTGCAGGGTTCTGTGTAGATCCATCCAAAGAAATAGGATCCAAGTTTGATTCCACGTCTTTTCTCGACTCTACAACTGGAATCGCATTCGCAGGGTCTTTTAGCTTTTTTACTTGTTGTTCTTTTGGTGATATGATATTTCCATCAAGCAATGCTTCTACCTCAGGTTCAACTTCGGTTTCTGCTGATGTTTTTTTCCACTCTTGAAGTCTTCTGTTAATTTCACCTCCATCTAATGGTGGTTTTATATTTTGTAATTCTTTAACTTTATCTAGTAGCGTCATTTAATTTAATTTAAATTATTATCTTCTATATATTTTTGTGCTTTTGCATTTTTCATCTCTTCTAAATCAAATATACCAGCATCTTCTTCTATAAATGGTAATTGATTTATAGTATAATTCATTATGTAATTTTTAGTAAAAACTTTTTTATATTTATCTAAAAACATAAATCTTTTGTCTTCACTAAGAGGCAAGTCTGTTTCATAAGTCCAACTATCTCGCCAAGCATATTTATCTTGGCTTATTATAGATTCTTCATTTTCAACATCTTGAGCTAAATAAACATTCCAAGCAGCTATAGCTTCTTGTTCAGAACTCAAAAGGCCATTAACTTCAGCTTCGACAAAAGGTGTGGATTTTTTTTCCATTTTATCAAAATCATATTTTAATATATTTCTTCCCTTACCATTACCTATATCAATAATTTCATAATCAGGTGAACCATCTGCGTTTTTAATTATAAATTCTTCACTAATTTTAGCGTTGTCAATAAGCTTTTTAGTTTCTTTGTTAAACATTTCTGGATTAAACAAACCTGTTTCAACTAAAAGTTCTTGCATTTCTTTTGGCACATCTGGAGTTGGCGCTACTAAATAAGTGCCACTATCTAGTAAAGAAGCTACAGTAGAACTGTTAAATATTAAAGGTTTATAAAACATAGGCCCACTAAAATACAACTCTTGAGTACCGTTGTTTAGTAAACTTAAAATAACATCATAACCTTCATCTTTAGAAAAACCTGGCTTATCAGTTAACACGCAATTAGCAACAGTGTAATCTGCATTGCAATTAGGATCAAAATTAGGTGTTTCAGTTATTTGTAACTCACCTGCAATATCGCCCATAAAATTAATAAAATTCTTAGGCTGATCTTTTAATCTTTGTACTTCAGATATTTCTAAACTACAATCCTCACCCATTTGACAATCGTTATTTTTTATAGAAATTTCTAATTTAGCATATTCTTTTTCAGTCCCTAAAAAAGCATCTAAAATATTAAAATTAGTATCTATAGATTTTGCAATAAAATCTCTATTATAAGCTAGAACATCACTATTGTTCATGTGCCTAATCATTAGGTTTTTTTGTATATTGTCAAGTTTATTAATCATTTGTTTTAATTTATTTATTCACCGTCTATTATGTCTCCAATAGACCCAGCTAAATTCATCCAAGAAGCAGTTTCGTTAGCGCTTGCGTTAGCAGCGTTCTGGCTTGCGTTATCTAATTGTGTTGCTACTCTATTTAATCTTTGGTTTTGTCTAGCCTCTGTTGCGTTAAATTTAAATGCTTCACCTTGCGCTTGTGCGCTTTGTTCTCTAGCACCTTCAGATATATTTACACCTTGTATTCTTTGAGATTCTGACAATCTAGCGCTTTGTAATCTATCTTCTCCTTGCGCCCTCATAACTTCATTGTTAGCTTCTTGTTTTTCTATACTAGCGCTAACTTGTTTTTTACTTTTTAACGCTGCTTGAGCTAAAGCTGTAGCGCCACCAGCGCCAGAACCTGTTGCTCTTAAAGTGTCTAATGTATTAGCTAAAGCTATATCAGCCTCTTCTATTTGTAATTCAGCCGCCTGCGTAGCCACACCAATGTTAGCGTAAGTGTTAGTCATTTGACTAGACAAGTCAACAGCCATACCAGCTAAACTAGTTACATTATCGTATGGGTTTATAAGTTCTTGTCTACTTCCCTCTAAATCTTCTAATTTTCTTTGAAGTCTTCTTTGTTTTGCTTGAGCGTCTCGTCTTCTTTTTCGACTATTCATGCCGTTAAATATACTTCTACCCACTCCTATTGCTAATCCTAACATATTTATTAATTTATTTATTATCTTGATGTAAACACACTGCCAACCGCAAACAATTCTTTTAACCCACCTGGATCTGTTGTTGCGTCTGTTTTCATAGTGACTGTTGCGTAATAAGCTTTTATACCAGTCATAGAGTTACCAAATACAACTTCACCAGGTATAGCTGTTATTGTATTATTAGGTATTACTGCCATGTATTTATTTTGTTTTCTATCAAACCCCGCTCTATAGTTTATGCCATTTTCTGAATAAACACCTTCGTCATAGCTAAATATTTTATTAGCTTGATTTACATCAGCACTAGTTAAAGTTATTATTACGTTAACTGTACCACCTACAGAACTTGATCCTTGAGGATTTGATAATGTTATAGTATCTCCAATTCTATACCCGTTACCTGCGTTTATTACTGCTACAGAACTAACTACACCTCCAACAACTACAACATTCATTATTAATCCAGTACCACTACCACTAGTAACATAGTCAATATTATTGTATATAGCATTAACGCCATTAGCAGTGTTTAAAGTTATTCTATTACTTAAACTAGTTGGAACAATTGGCCCACCTCCTATTATAGTATCGACATGACCTATAAAACTACCTGGAGTAACTTCACTTTCATCAAAGCCAGTTCTATCAGAAAATAGACTAGTAACCTCCCAACCATTAGTACCTTCGTAGTTTATGGTTTTGAAAGTTTTCATTATATTAGGACTAGGGTTAAATATAAACTGTATAGAAGAAGAGTTATCAACTCCGTAAAAATTATTTCTATTTACACTAGAGCTATAGTGCTCAAATACAAGAGAAGTAGTAGCTGTTGATTTAGTAGAGAAAAAGTTTCCTCTAGAACTAAACATTGTTTCTGGCTTATAATCAAAAAAGCTAGTCCAGCCTTTTGAAGTTTCATCATAAACTAAAGTCTTGAAGCTTGAGTTATCATACCTATTAGTTGGTTGTATTGATAGTGTATATACTTTATTATGTAAATCATAAGCCCCAAGCACAGCTCCTGTACTTGTAACAGTGCTTAATTGATCTCTAAAGAAATCTATCATACCATAGTTTGATATCTCTGTTATTTGCCCACCAGCAAGCCTTAAAACAGCTCCGCGATTAGCGTCTACAAAATACTTCATGTAACCATATTTAGCAAAAGATTCTGGATTTGTAGCAATTCCCCATTCTCCAGATATAGGAGTTGTTTGACCTATAACCATTGTTCCTGTGGTAGTTAATCCAGCGCCTTCCGCTGTAAATATTGCATCTTTATCTATCAAAGCATTGTTAACTTTACGCTCTTGAAATATAAGTAAATTAGTGTCTTCGGCAAATAACTTTTGTATACTACCACTTATTGGATCTACGCTTCTAGTTATTTCTTCTGCTACGCTAAATTGGTTAGTTTGATTTACGCCAGTTCTAGAATTTAATATACCTGAATATATAAGAGAACTACTTCTTCTTTCTTGATTTGGTTCGTCAGCAACTAAATATGCTTTAACACCATAATCAGTTGACACATTGTTGTAACCACCTCTAATTCTTGATTCTTCTATATACCAGTCTTCAGCAGTATTGCTTACTATTGGTGTAGTCCAAACTGGAGTTGTAGGCGTTCCATAATTATTGTCAGAAGGTAAAGGAATTCTTTGACCTGAAGCCGAAAAACCTGCTATACGCTTCACGTAAAATGAGTTAAAGTATCCTACCTCTAATGTTAATGCCATATTATTATTTATTACTTGTTTTTATATTATTTTACGTACATGGATTTAATACACCGCACGCTTGACCTGGGTAACTAGCGTCGCTAAAGTCTACGTAAAAAGCAGGGTTTGCTCCTGTTTGACAAGCTGTACCTCTTAAATAGTCTGTTACAACTCTATACTCACCAGGTTGAGAAAAATTATATATTAATTGAGTTACAGCACCTTGCGCAGCTGCGCTTATAGTATTACCAGTTGTTATAGTTGCTAAACTTCCATCAGCTATAGCTGTAGCAGATATCCATGAAGGATTTGATGTTGATCTAAATTGAATCCAATATGTAATTATTGCATCGCTACCAACTGGTGTAGTGCTTCCACCTTCAAGGTTAATTTTTAATTCCATTCTTCCTTGAGTTAAAGCTCCAGTAAGGCAATTATCGCCAGTTACAGCATTAGACTGTACTCTTACATTATAAAGAGAGTTTGGAGGATATACGGCACCTGTTGGATAAGGAAGACCACCTGCTTGAGTTGTGTTATTGTTTGTTTGAGCAAATAACCATTCGCTATTTTGACCACACGTTGCCGCTTTTATACTACCGCGTCTATTACCACAAATTGTTCGCGGAACATGTTGAGCACCTACAGATACCACAAGATTACATGTAGTAGCATTAAGACCGTTACCGTCACAATCTGTTAAATTTACTGGCACACTATAAGAAGTTAAATCCACTAAGTTATTAGCTAGTAAACGACCATTAGAATTAATTGTAAATATATTTGGAGCAGGTGTTGATGTGTTAAATATAGTAACCGCGCCTAAACTCCATTTTAAACCAACTTGATTTTGACTTGTTATAGGACTAGAGTTTAAACCAGTCATATCTTTAATACCTGCCGCGTTTCCGTTATCAGCTATAGTTACACCTGTTGGATTGCCACAATTAGTTATTGTTGGCGCAACGTTTGTTAAGTTTGCGTTAATATCAAAAAACGTTGTTTCAAGACCACTTGAATTAGATCCATCAAAAACAGCTTTAACAGTAATAACATAATTGTCAACTAAGTCAACTGGTAGTGAATTAGATGTAAATACAAACTGAGAGTTTGTTGCGTTTGAAGTTGTACCTATTCTCCATCTATAAGCTCCATCTGGAACTAACTGAAAAGGCCAATCAGCTTCTGGGAAAAAACTAGAAATAGAATTTACTCTTCTTATAGATGATATTGTTATAACAGGTGGAGTAGTCGCGCTTGTTATAACAGCTCCTGATCCATCAATAGCTTGAAAACCACTGTCAGGAACAAAACTAGCAGTGTTACTTACGGCTATATTTTCTGGAAAAGTAAAAGTAGTTTCAGTTAAAGCTGTTACACCGTTAAAAGTATTGCTAATAGATCTATTAAGAGTTGTAATTAAACCTGTGGTAGAAGTTTCCCAGTATATATCTAATAGAGAAAAAACAGGTTTTGTTTCAGCAACAGTAAGTATTGGTGCCATACAATGTGTACCAAATGTTGCAGCGCCAGAGGCTAAGGCAGTAACTTGAGATCCTATAGGGTTTAATGATTGATTTGACGTGCTAAATTTAAGAATAAAAGGATTTTGATCTGCTCCATAAAAGCTTACATTTGCGCCAGTTTTTCCCCATGGAATAGCTCCAGTTAAACTAGTTACGTCTGTACTAGGGCCTACAGTTGGGGTTTGAGTTTGACCGTAATCTCCTTTTTCTTTATTAGCTACAAAAGGTATAGCAACTAACTGAGTGTCTCTAACTGTCGATATATTTAAAATGTTTTGTGAAGCATTGTTTGGGAAATACTGCACGTTTCTTGGGATTTTGTTTCCAGTTCCAGGAGGTCCACTAGCGGAAATAGAATCAGGATTATTAACTCTAATATAAAGTAATTCCTCACTGTTGTATTCTACATCAGTTGGACCTACTTCTGTTAATTCTCTAGGAACTTTATTTATATTGTCACCTATAATTGTAGAAAAAGCATACAAGTCCAAATCTTGACTATAAGCCGGCGGAGTTTGATTAGATGGAATTACTGGCAACCCATTAACAAAACCAGGAAAAAAAACATTATAATACTCTTGCTCTTGTTGTTTTACAACTATTTTATACGAGTACCAACCTAGTGGATTAGAAACAGGTACGTTTACTTTAAAACTTGCTTTTGAAGCACCACCACCAGATATTGTTATTAACTCTTGATCAATATATCCACTTCCTGGGTTGTTTATTATAAGGCCAGTTACAGCTCCTGCTCCTGAAACACTTGTGATTGCTACGGTTAAACCAGTTCCTGCGCCGGATGTTATGGTTGCAATGTTAGAGCCTACAGTATAACCCACGCCAATAGTTTGAATTTCTAAAGAGTCTACAGTTAAACCATCCGAATAAATACCTGGTTCACCTGTTGCGTAATTGACAGTTTGACCTATAGGTCTTTCTATAGACATTGTTAATACTTTGCCTAACCAAGCAAGTATATTACCTTGCGTGGCTGTAGTGTTATAAGGTAAAAAAACTGTTGAACCGCCTGACGTAGTGCTGTTATCATTAGACGAAAGTATAACGTCAGATTGTCTTCCGTATATATCTGATAATACAATTCCTGCTTGATAAGTTCTGTTTTGTTTTAATGTATGATAAGGATATTGAGTGTAATTATCGTAAGCAATACTTTTATTATCAAATCCAACATTGTAAGGTATACTAGCTGGAGGTGTTAATTTTTCTAAATAATTACCATATACAACTCTACTACCTACAAACTCCTGGGCTAAAGCTTTAACAGGTACTTTGTCATAAACTCTAGTTGTTTGTTCTTGAGGAAGAGTTTTAAATGGTTTACTAGATTTATAATTGTAATCAAAAAAATACTGAGTAACAAAACCATGTAAATCGTCTTGATAAGATATGTTAGAAAAACTAGGAGAAGGATTTGTTAATGATATAGTATCTAAAACTTTAACAGCAAGAGCGTCTGACTCTTTATAAAGTATATCAATGTTTTTGATTTTTAAATTAGAACCTAATAATGATGCTGTGCTATACGGAAGAGGTATTCTTACATTTATATTGTCTGAATCATTTTCAAACCAAGCTATAATACTGCTTTTGTAAGCGTTAACCATGTCTTGATCATATTCATTTTTAACAGTTGCAGTACTTAAACCGTTTTCTTCGTTTAATTGACCAGCGCCAAACTCACTATATTGTTTTGGTATAAACGCTATTTGGCTAAAAGGAGCCATAAGCGAATATTCATTATCTTCATATTGAAACCTATAACTAAACCTTACAAACTTATCTTCTAAAAAAGTAGGATCACCTTTCCAGTTAGCGGAGAAATTAGGATTTCTAGCTATTTCTATTACAGGTGTTCCTGCTAATAAAACTGAAACATTTTTATCAACTGTGACATCCCAACGATTAGTTGAGATAGCGGTGCTAACAACTTTTACATCATCAGAAAAAGTAACAGGTGTCCCAGCGGCTTTAGTAATATAGTCACCTGCTCTTGGTATACCTCCATAGCTTGGGTTATCAATTCTAATAACAAAATTACCTTGTATAGAGGTTACGGTTTGTGTAGAGTGATTAGATAAATTTCTTTCACCTTGATTTGTCATAGAAGGTCTACTAAAATCTATTGCAAAACTAGCAGGTAATGCAGTAGCTAAAGCGGGTAAAAAACTAACAACATTACCATTAATATTTGTAACTATAGTTAATGTATCTATCAGCTCGTCTACAACTTGTTTATTATGATCTGTTATTATATCACCTACCTTTATACCTGTAACGCTAGCTACAGTCATACTAAGCGCACCAGCAGCTGTTGCAGTTACAGTTGTAGAAGATCTTTCCATTAATACTGCGGTTTGATAAGGCGCGTATTTAGCAACTGATATTTGTTCTTCAGTAAGATAATATTGATTTGTTGCAGAAATAAAGTTATTCTGAGCTAAATCAACGTTTATTTTTCTAGGTTGATTGTTATTATCTGTCCAGTATAAAAAATTTTCAATTAAGTTTATTCCGTGAATACTAAATGACTTGTTAAAATTTAAATAACTACCTAGAACTAATGTAGACACAGTGTATGGTGATGATAAATTTATTTTATATATACCACAATTATTTGTTGAAGCAGCTCTTGTATTAGAATCAATATTCTCATAATCCGTAGTCATTACATAAACTACGTTTTGTGTTTCATCTACACAACTACCTATAACAGAACTACCAGACGTAGGCAATAAACTAGCTATTTGACTATTACCTAACACGTTTTCAAACTCACCAACATCAGCTCCTTCAGATTTACTAATCATTAAGTTTATAGCTTCTCTATATTCACCGTTAGGTAAAATACGAGAGTCAAGATCTTGATTCATTTTACTTTTTAGAAAAGTATTTAATATCTCTGCCATGTATTAAAATTTAAGCCATTTAGATTTACCTCTCATTACTTGAACTATTTCATCAAGTTTAATATTAGATAATCTTATCTTTGCGTTTCTAAGTTTAGCACTACGTTCTTTTTTAAAACGTTGAACTATATATTCTTGTACGTTTATTCTTGTTGATAATATGCTATATATAATATGAGCATATAAAGCTTCTTCTGCTAGTTTAGGTATTTGTGTATCTTCATCATAAGCTAATCCATCTGATATATATTCTAATACTATAAGTCTATCTAATAGATTACTAGAAAAAGCTATTTTACCTTCTCTTTCATTCATGTTAAACCATCCGTTTACTTGAGATATTTGAGGTTCCATACCGTATCTTCTACCGTAGTAACCACCAAGACCAAAGTTTTCATTATAGTAATCAAAAAATCCTGCAAAATTAACATCTCTAAATCTACCAGTAATAAGATTATCATCTGCTGTTCTCCATCTTTCTTCTGTTTGAGATGTACCCTCTAAGTTATCACCAAAATTATCTTGTGTTGGTTGACCTGCTTGATCTTGCAAGGGTACTTCATAAGGACTTATAGTAAGATTGTTAGCAGGGTATATTATACGTTTTACCCCTAATTTGTCTATAGAAGATATTCTAACGTAGTTTACGTAATCTTGAGGTATAATAACAGAAAGACTAGGTGGTATTGTTAACTCTTGAGACTTAATACTTTTTAAAGTATCATAACTAAATTCTTGTAAGCCTCTTTTAGCGTGAAATATAATGTCACTTCTTTTTACATGAGGTATTAATTTTCCTTCTCCTACATAAGCAACTATAAAATTATTAACAACATTTGTTATAGTTGTGTAAGAATAGCTTCCGTAATTTTCTTCAACTGTTTCACCTGTTGCGTTTCTATTACCATAAGACCCACCGTCTAAAGCTTTCATTTGAATTACTATATAAGTATTTGCGGTTAAATTTGCAGGGATAGTAATAACATTATCAACAACCGTGTACGCTAATGTGTATTCAGTATAAGTTATATCATCTAAGCTAGTATATAATTTAAAGTTGTTTAAGGCATAGTTTACTTGAGTTGGATCAAAACTTCCAAAAATTAAATCAGTATTAAATGTTGAAGTAAAAGTTTGATTTTGACCAGCTGCAGAAATAAATCCTTGCGCACCTGCGTAATACTGTTTATTTGTTTCGACGATTAACCCGCCATTTGGTAAAGGCATATCTTATGTTTTTGAGTTTTGTTCTTCTTGTTGTATTTGTGCTGATGCCGCTTGTATAACAGTTGGATCACTTATTATAACACCTGCATAAAATAATATTTTTAATATAACATTAGTTTGTTCTGTTACATTTAATTCAAAGTTTATAGACGTAGCTGAATATAAAAATTGACCAAACGTTCCTATATTATAATTCCATTGTACATCAGCAGGTTTAGCTAAATAGGATATATTTATATCATCGGCTGAAATTATAGTAGTTGGAAACACAGATAAAGTAGGATTAAGCGGGGTAGCCGCAGCACCTGCCTCATATAAGTATATAGGAAAATTAGTTGTTGGTTGTGTCAAAGGAGATAGAAGTAATTGTGTTATCTCTTTTCTTTGTAAAAATGCACCTATTGTTCTGTTTCTATACATTACAGAACCTAGTTTATATAAATCTGAAAATGGCCCATCAGCGTTTGTCCCGTAATTAAATACATTTAAGAAAAACGGATTAGTTCCAGTTATTGCGCCAGCATTTGTAGCGTTGTTGATATATTTTTGAAAAGGCTGTAGATTTTCTTCTATGTTCTTAACTCTATTAGCATACTCTGTGTCATTTTGCGGACGTTTTAATTGTTGATTTAAATCATCAAAATAATCTTCAAATATTTCTAACTGAACTTGAGTAGCTACCCTGTTAAATTCATCAGGCGTCATGTAACCTCTCTGTTGTTGGTTAAGTATTAATAAGACTGTCTTATAAACAGTATCTACGTTTATTGCCATTTGTGTATTTTTATTATAATATTGGGCCCGAGTAATCGAGCCCTATATTAGTATTACTTGTTTTTATAGTTTTTTATCTATAGACTTATAAACTTCTACCCCTTCGTCAGTCTTTAAAAAAGCTGCGAAAGCAGAGAAAGGATTTTCATCAAATGGTACATTCATTAGTTTTCTACCGTTTGAACCCCATGTAAACGTTCTTTGATCTTGAGATAAAATTATAATATGAGCTTCAGCAGCTCTTATTGCAAAGTTTCTAAGTTGAACATTTTCATCTTTTGCTAAGTTAATAAATAAAACTGGATCTTTTTTAGCAAACAATAATAAGTCTCTTTTTAATTCTTTAGAACTCATATCGTTTACTTTAGAACCTAGCTCAACTCTTAATATAGCTTCTGCATGATCTATTTCCATATGTCTAGCAGCATTCAACGCATCAATTTGAAGATCTAATTCTAGTAAATCATCTTTAGCTTCTTCTTGTGCGCTAAACTCTTCATATAACTTTCCTTTTAAAGGGTGATATAAAGATAATAATTTTTGTAAGTTTTGTTTACTTTTTGGAACTAATAAAGAACCTTCATCAAAACGTATGTGACCCATTGTAGCTTCACCTTTTTGCTCGTCTACTAATGGAGAGTCTTGGTTTGTCGCGTATCTTATTTCTCTTTGCGAACCTAGCTTTTCATCAAAATAAAGTAAAGCATGTTTTCTAGTGTGCTTTCCTGGTATTGTTAATGTTAATGGTGTTTTACCGTTTTTTAAATAGTAAATTCTATCTTTTATTTCCCAGCTGTTTTCAACTGGTTTTTTTGGTGCTACTTTTGTAGCAACTTCCTGAGGTGCAACCTCAACAGCTTCTGCTTTAGCTTGTTTAGCCATAATATAATATAATTAAATAGTTTATAAAAGTAATAATTACCCCCGTCAATATAACGAGGGTAAGAATTACATTAGTGTTGACTTGTTATAGTCCTCTGAATAATACAAAGTTGTTAGCAGCTTGAGTTACTAAACATCTTTCAGATAGGAAGTTAACTTCCATAGCATCAAGAGTTGAAGTAAACGCACCACCAGCAGAACCAGTTAACCAAGATTTCATTCTTCTATCATCACCTTGTGAAGCTCTATATCTTACGTGTAAGAAAGGGCGTCTAATGTTAGTTCCTAAAATTTGATCGTAAACTGTAGATGTTCCAGCAGGTACTAATACACCTTCAATTGAATTAACTCCAACGATTCCACCTCTTGTAGAAGCATCGTTTAAGTATTTCCAATCAGTTTTGTAGAAGTCATAAGAACCTCTTCTGAAACCACTAAAACCTAAGTTTAAAGCCATTTCTTCAGAATTTTCGAATAAACCGTAAGCAGTTCCACCGTTTGCACCATAAGAGATAGAAGCTAACATATCGTCAAAATCAAGAGATGTTTGTCTCTGTAAGAATAACATGTTTTCTTCAATTGCTCCTTGAGTATCTAGGTTTTTAAGTATTGCATCAAACTCACCAAGTCCGTTAGCAGCAGTAAATCCTACTTCTACGTTACCTCTAGCTTGAATAGCAGCAAATAAACCTTGTGTACCTCTTTGAGTGTTAGGGTTCAAAGCAGAAGCATTAAGCTCTCCTTCAATCATCGCCATTTCTAAGTAATCTTCGAAACGTAATCTAGTTTCAGACTCAGCTTTTAAGTACCATAAGTACCCAGAAGTTCCGTCTTCAGTTGCAACTTCAACCCAACCGATTTGTGCCATATCAGATCCATTAACAGTGTATTGGTTTCTAATGATGATAGGAGAGTTAGCAAATTGCGTAAGTACTGGGTCAATTGAAACTCTTGTTCCAGCAACCTGAGCACCTACAGCGTTAGCCGCGTTAGTAGCAATATTAGATCCTTTTGCGTAATCAGAACCGTATACAAATACTTTTAATCCTGCAGCAGCAAAACCTTGAGCAGTTAAAGTAGCTCCAGCACCTGAAAGTGATTGAACCGTTATACTTCCACCTGCGCCTGTTGTAGATGCTGTAACGATAGCTTTTGCTTCTAGTCCAGAAATTGGATCTAAAATAACAACAGTATCATTTATAGATATAACGTTAATAGCAGTTGCAATACCTGGTGATAAGTTAATAACCTGAGTTGTTCCAACTACAGCACCTGTAGTACAAGCTAAGTAAGATATATGTAATCTATTTTGTTCAGACCAAATTACTTGATCAGAAGTCATTGGCATTTCAGCGCCAACCATTTTTAAAAATCCAGATAACGTTCTGTTTCCATAACGCTCTACTTCTTGTTCGTAGATTTCTGGTAAATATTGCTGAGCGAAATCTGCGCCAGCACCAGTGTTAAATTGTAGGTAATTCGTTGGCAACAATTGTTGTGTTGACGACGGTATTACACTACCAAATTGAGGACTTAAAGCCATAATTTTATGTGTTTTTTAGTTAAATTTTGTTTTTTTAATTTTCAGTTTTGACGAATCTAACCCACTAATTGCTTTTACTTTTAATCCACCTATAAACACTTCGCCTGAACCTTGTGTTCTTGCTTGTGTTGATGATGGGTTTTTAGAACTGCTAATAACTTCTTTTACAGCATCAGCTTTTCCTTGTTCATAAAAATGATTAGCGATTTTATCGACGTTGTCAGCGGCATATATAGCTTTGTGATAACCAGATGTATCTTTAATGTCACCGTTTTTATCTAAGAACTTCTTAGCTAAATACTCAATGTTTGATTGATTTTCTGAAATCTTTTCAGGATTTTGAACACTGTACTTAAATTTTTTATCTCCAACATTGATATCAAAACCTTTGAAATCTTGGCTAAATAATTCTTTAGTACTTTGTTTAAATCTTTCTTTTTGTTGTTCTGCTACAGTTTGTCGCTCTTTGTAGCGGTTAAAAAACTCTGTTGCTTTTGCTTGCTCTTGGGTAGTACCAGGTCTCAACTTGATCTCCTCGTAATATTTATCCTTTAAGTCATTCAAAAACTCTTTTGCTTTTGCAACCTCTTCTTTTTTAGCGAGCTTCTTTTTACGGACGTCACGCTCCTCGTCCAAGTCTTCATCAAAGTCAAAATTATCTTCCATGATGAATCCTATTTCTTCCTCGTTTAAATGAGGTTTTGCTTGTTTATAATACTCTCTTAATAAAGTATTTTGATCAACGTTAGAATAATCTGCGTTTAATCTTGTGTAATCTTCTATACTACCACCAGTTTCTTCCATAAAGCTAACTAGCTTTTCAATATTTTCTGGTAATTTATTTATTGTTTCTTTAGCTTCAACAACCGCCTCAACAAATTCTTGTTTAGTTGGTGTTTCTTCTTCTGTTACTTCGGATAATGGGTTAAATTCTTTAGAAGCCTGTTCGGGCTCTGATATTTGTTCGTCCACTTTAGGGCTATCTCCGGCTTGTTCGCCCACAACCACTTCCTTTGTTTCTCCGATTTGAATGGCATCTTCTTCTTTTTTTATTTCAACCTTAGTTACATTGCTTTCAATTTCAATTAAAGGTTCTTTAGGATTAATAACAACTTTTGTTGTATTATTTTTTTGATTTGCTAATTGTTTAGGTTTTTTAGACTTTATTTTAAAGTCTCCTTCCTGTTTAACAGGTTCATTTGTTTTTACTTCTGACATAATATAATATAATTAAATAATTAATAATTAAGCTAATGGCACCTCTTGTGGCACCATGCCTTGATCTTCAAAGTTTTTAGGCAATAAATCATTTTGTCTTTGACTTATTAATTGGCTTTGTTGTGTAGCTTCCATTTTGCTACGTTTATCTTTACGGTTTTCAATTTCACCTTCTTTTTGAGCAGTGCTTTGAATATCCATTTGTTTTAGTTGCATGTCAAATTGAAATTGCATTTGCATTTTTTGTTGCTCTAATTGAGCAGCAGTTTGCATACGTTGTAGTTCCATTTGAGACTTAGCTTGTTCAAATTGAACTTTAGAGCCATTTATTGCTTCTTGTTTTTCAACTTCAGCCATAGCTGTTTTTTCTGCGGTTTCTGCTTGAGCTGAAGCTTGAGCTTGTATATTGCTTTGTTGAACAGCTTGATCTTGTTTAGCTTTTTCTTTACGCTTTATCTTTAGCATTTGATTAGCTAATTTTAAATTATGTATTTGACGTATGTCAATAACATCTTCTAAATCAAGACTACCTTGTTGCAAGGCCATTTGCATATTGTTTTCTAGTTGAGCTTTTTCTTCATCATCTGGCTCTAATTGTAAATATATACCAAAATCATGAAGATTTAACTTTTGTATTTGATCTAACGTTGAAACATTGTAAGTTGATATAGAATTAACTAATGATTCAGAAGTTAAAGGATACGATAAAGCGTCTGCTACTTTTAAAGATATATTTTCAGCTATTTTTAAAGTTAAATATAAACTTGACTGAACAATGTGTTTAGTTGCTACATTAGAAGCATTTGCTGCCATTTTTTGCAAACCTACTAAAGTACTTTTGTCTGGTAAAGTACCGTCTCTAGCTTCATTAAGTCCGGTTACATCACGTATCATTTGTAAATAATACTGATAAGTTTGTATTAAACTTTGTATTTTAGCTTGGCCACTAGAGCTTGTTAGCTCTTGAACTGGCACTCTACCTCTATTCATTTCACCATCTTGATTAAGTGACCTACCAACTATCGAACCAGTTTGGAAATACATGTTTAATGCTTCTGCTGGATTATAGTTTGTACCATTACCTAAGTCAACCTCTGCTAAACCATCCATATCTAAAAAGACACCGTCTGGAACTAGTCTAGACATAACCTGTTGTAGTTTAAGATGTGTTAATTGAATCATATCAGCAAAACCAATACATTTGCTAACCATTGATTCTATTCTTCCTTTATACATTCTAGGCGCACATATAGCGTAATTCATCTCTACTTTAGTGGTATCAGCGTAAGGTCTTGTCATGTTCTCTGCCATCTTCCATTGTAATAAAGTATTACAACCTAACACTTTTGCTCCTGTATACAAAACTTCAATACTTCTTGATACTCTTTCAAATCCTTCATTTTCTGGTGGATTAAACTGATCGTCTTTTACTAAAGCTTTTTCTAAACCTTGTGGGGTTTTCTTTATTTTAAACACTTGGTTTGAATAAGTTTTATATTCAAAATACATGACCTGAACAGTGTTTTCATCATAGTTACCCCAACCAGTAATATATTGTTTATTGCCTGGCATTTTTTGAATTCTTTCTAACTCGTCTTTAGAAATATTAGGAAACTCTTTTTTAAGTTCAGGTATTGTTATAGATTTAACTTCACCAACATAATATATGTCTTCAAAATTAGGATCTTCAGTGTATGAATAAACCATATAAGCTGGGTCTACATAGTCAACTTTAATTCCTTCGGCAACATTAAATGAAGTTTTAGTTGCAGCAATACCTAATACCGTTAAATCCATATTAAGTCTACGCCTTGTCAAATCATATTTATTTTGAGCCAACACGCTTGATATAGTTTCTTCTTCTGCTACCTCAACAGCTTGCTTGTATGATAATTGCATATGAAGTTCTAGTTCCTCTTCAGTGTTTGGTAACGTTAAAGAAGAACTTTGATATAAGTCCATGCCTAAAGTTGTTTTAACCATATCTAAATACTCTTTAGATAACATGTCTTCATATATCTTATTAGCATAATTAGTTCTTTTCTTTACCGAACTAGGATCCTGAGCGTAAGCCTTAATGTCGTATGTTTTTTGTGATATACCGTTTACAACTATATCTACAAATTTAGATAATATAGGTACTGGTTGCCAATCTAAATTAAGATAAGACAAATCTCCGTTAATAGATAATTCATCTTTATATTTTTTAGTAGATTGTTCGCCACGAGCATATAATCTTAATTGGTGAAAATTATTCCAATTAGTTAAATATCTATTGCCGTTAGTTCTACCTTGTTCAAACCATTCGTTTTCAATAGCCATCGCAACTTGGCTCCCATATTCGTATGTAGATTTCTCTTGATCACTAACTACTTGGCTAGGAAAAGCACTATTGCTATTCGTATATATATTCATTTAACTTATAATTTTTGATATAGTTCCTTTATTATCATATTTTTTAATACCTAGATTTACTGGTTTTCTTTTAATAGCCATGCTAGGCGCGTACCTGTGTTTGTTGCAAGCCATTAAAGCAAGCCCAGAACTAATAGACGCATCATGTGTTGTTCTATTGTTTATATTAAACCTAGCCCAATCTTCTAAAGTTCTTTGAAAATACAAATCACCATAACCTGTTTGTTTTAATCCAATAAAATCTTCTATGTAAGTTTCTATAGCTGACGCGTGCGCTTGTTTAATATCTTCACTTGAATTAGGTATTCCACCTATTTCTCTTTCTGTCACGGATAGTTTATTGTATTTTTTATCTGGTCTATTCATTGCAAAACCTCTATAACCTCTACGTTTAAAATAATAAAGTAACCTAGGTTTGTTGTTCTCTGCTAATATTGGCATACCATAAAATACACAAGCCATTAACACATCTTCAAAAAATATCTCAGCAGTTTGTGGTCTAGCTATATATTCTAAAAAAAAATGATTAGGTGGCACGTCTTCCATACTAAATTTTGTTAAACCATGTAAAGAACCGTTTGATCCTCTACTGTCTACAGTTCCTGATATATCATATGGATCACATCCAAAAGCGCCACAATGCTCGTTGCCTGGGTAATATATGCCATTTTTAATAAAAACTTTATTTTGTAAATTAAGAGGTGGTATCCATGTTACTAAAAATCTACCACTTTTATTTGGTACAAATATAACTTTACTGTTTTTATCTCCATTTTCCCATTGAAAACTTCCTTTAGTTACGTTAGTTGTATTTTTTAAATCTTCATTATAATCTATTTGTTGATAAATCTTAGTTAAATTAAATAAAGACATTTTAGATTCATCTCTAAAAGCATGCTTAGTTGTACGAGGAAATTGTCTATAAAATTCGTTTAAACCGTCTTGATCATCTTTTAGACCTTCTACTTCATTATCCCAGTATTCAATAACCCCAATTTTGATTGGCGTTCCATGAGGTCCATACACTTTTTTTGATGGTGTTTCGAAGACAGGATAGCCATAAGAATCAATGTATCCCTCGTAATTCCACTCCATAGGAATGAACAAAGAATATAATCCTGAACGAGTTTGTCCATTGGCATTTCTTTTTGTAACGTCTGAGTCATCGTATAATTTTTTAAAGTTTCTACCACCTTTATCTAAAGCGTTTGATGTTGATCCCATCATACACTTACCAATAATTCTAGAACCTAGCCTTAATGTTGTTTTAGTAACACGCCAATTATTTTGTATATCATTAGGTCTTTCCCACTTACCACTTTCATCATGTACTAGTAATCTTAGTTTTTCACCATCGTAAGCATTGTCACCTGTGTTTTTCCAATCAATAGTTGTATCAAGTCCTGTTATATCTTCTTGTTTATCTGTAGAAACTATAGACCTTCTTGTAAACTTAGAAGCTGGCACACGATACGCTAGCTCTGTTTTCGGTCGATCCATACCATCTTGTATTGGTTTGAAAAAGAAAGGATAGTTGACTGATATTGGTACTACCTTATCTGTAAACATTTTTTTAGCATCAGCACCTGACTTTGATAATATACCAAAACGCGCATCGGTTGATATTGTAGCCATGTTAACAGTTTCACCAGATGCCATAAATGAAAATCCAGATCGTCTGTTTTTTAGATAACACATACCGTAGCTTCTGTCATCTGCTCTGCAAGCTTCCCAAAATATAAAAA
>Ga0206125_10002612_pt1 | contig 18590 bp, 12 predicted proteins | sample Helgoland_Spring_4_FD_148598 | JGI IMG/M metagenome (GOLD analysis project Ga0206125, IMG submission 148598) | Pelagic subsurface seawater microbial communities from Kabeltonne, Helgoland, North Sea - Helgoland_Spring_Bloom_20160331_1 | ecosystem: Environmental > Aquatic > Marine > Epipelagic ... | reverse complement strand
CCGGCACGTTTGCTAATTAGTCGATGTTTTAAGTCGGTGTTTTAAGCATGGGTTTGAACAGGCCATAGTCCCAACCGCGCATTGCCAGCAACACGGTGGTGCCCTTACGCTGATGAAAGTCTAAGCCGACGTCCTCTTGGTTGAGATCCTGAAACTCCTTGGCAAGCTTGGTTATTTTTCGCTGAAATTCAGCCTGTGATGATTTAGAAATCATACCATTGAGCACAATAAGCTGTTCGTCCTCACCGGTAAATCGAGTGGTAAAGTACTCATGAGCGATTTTTTCTTGGAAAAATTGTTGGATAGGGCCGTTGTCTATCCAACTAAAGTTCGGCGCTACTTTTAATTTAATGCGATTTTTCGGCATCAGATCGATGATTTTAAGGCGATCCAAATAGGCTAATTTTTGTACACACTGCAACTCATCGATACGGTAAAAATCGGTAATTTGCGCCATCGTCCATCGATTGAGCACACAAACTGTGATCAGCAGCAGAGTCAGATCTTGGCTGATTTCACGCTCTTGTTCTACGCTGAGGTGTTGCAAATTTGCTTGCTGCTGGTCCATCATTTTTACCAGATCAGTAATTTCTAACTCAAGCATCTGGCATACTTGGTCTAATCGGCTCAGTGAAAAGCTTTGCTCGGAGAAAAGGCGTTTGACACTTGCCTCAGTAAGCCTCAATGTTGTTGCCACATCCGCATAGGTTTTGCCCTGAGCTTTGAGTGCTCGTTTTAAGGTTTGTATCAATGCCTTTGTTTGAGCCATGGGTAAGCCTTTGTTCAGCGACGGTAAGCGATGAATTTTAGTATTGAATAATAATACCTTTTGTTGCTAATAGTACAACAAAAGACAATAAGGTTGTAAATTTTGTTTTTTTGCTGAGACTGCGAAAAGAACCAGTACAGGGGTACCAATGAATAAGCTAATGAACTACAAGGGAATGTTTCCCTATATTAGCGTTGTATTTCTCAATGCATTTGTTGATCTGGGACATAAAATTGTCATTCAGAATACTATTTTCAAAATATGGGACGGTCAGACTCAGGTTATCTTAACGGCTGTGGTCAATGCGCTCATCCTACTGCCGTTTATCTTGCTTTTTTCTCCCGCCGGATTTTTGTCTGACCGCTTTTCTAAACACAAAATTATTCGATACGGCGCACTGTCGGCCGTTGGCATCACTTTGCTTATCACCTTGTCTTACTATATGGGGTGGTTTTGGATGGCTTTCGGCTTAACCCTGATGCTTGCCATACAAAGTGCTATTTATTCACCGGCCAAATACGGATACATTCGGGAGCTGGTGGGGGATAAAAATCTCGCCGAGGGCAATGCCCTCGTCCAATCGGTGACGATCATTTCTATTTTGCTTGGCACCTTTGCTTTTTCTATTGGTTTTGAGCAGCTTATTCCCCAAAACTATATCAGTACCGGCGATATACTTGAGAGTATTGTGGTGTTGGGCTGGCTTCTGGTGGGTTTATCACTGTTAGAGTATTTTTTCTCCCTGTCGGTTAAACGTAAGTACATTGGGGACTCGACAAGATCATTTCGATTTAATGAATTTTTTACCGGCAAATATTTAAAGAGCAATGTCAGCGCCATTACCAGTCATAACACTATCTGGTTATCTATTGTTGGCTTATCAATTTTCTGGGCCATATCACAGGTGGTCTTAGCGGCTTTTCCCGCCTACGCCAAAGAGGCACTGCAGGTCAATAATACGGTGGTAATTCAAGGCATTTTAGCCTGCACCGGTGTGGGCATTATGTTGGGCTCTGTGATTGCTGGGAAAATTTCTCGATCCTACATCGAGATCGGTTTGATACCTATCAGTGCCCTCGGTGTCACTGTCATGTTACTGAGCATACCTATTTTTAAGGGATATTTTGTCCTTGGATTAACCTTTGCTTTGCTCGGCATGTTCGGTGGTATGTTTATCGTTCCTCTCAATGCGTTGATTCAATATTCGGCCAAAGAGCATCAGTTGGGAACCATCTTGGCAGGTAATAATTGGGTCCAGAATATCGCTATGTTGTCGTTTTTGGGGCTCACGGTATTATTCTCTGTGATGGGTTTTGACAGCATCGCGCTGTTTTACATGTTAGCTGCAGTGGCACTTGCCGGAGCCTTGTACACGGTTAGGAAGTTGCCTCACTCTCTCGCGCGAATTCTGGTGCGCGGCATCTTAAAAAGAAAATATAAGCTTGATGTGGTGGGCTTCGAAAATTTGCCCAAGGAGGGTGCAGTTTTGATGTTAGGCAATCACATTAGCTGGATTGACTGGGCTGTGGTGCAAATAGCTTGTCCGCGTCCAGTGCGCTTTGTTATGGCTCGCAGTATTTACAACACCTGGTATCTCAAGCCGTTGTGCACACTTTTTGGTGCCATTCCCATCAGTCAGGGCAATAGCAAAACGTCCTTGGAAAAAGTCAACGAGTATTTAAAAGACGGGCAGGTGGTATGCCTGTTCCCCGAGGGGGCAATTAGTCACAATGGTCACTTAGGAGAATTTAAAACTGGTTATGAACGCACCATTGACGGCGTTGACGGTGTTATTGTGCCTTTTTATCTCAGAGGTTTGTGGGGTAGTTTGTTGTCTCGATCAAAGAGTGAAAAATTGCGAGGCAATACCGCTGTTGGTATCAAAAGAGACATTATTGTTGCCTTCGGCGAGCCGCTGAATATTGAGACTAAGTCAGATGTGCTTAAGCAGAAGATATTTGAACTTTCAATTGATGCTTGGGATAAGCATACCGAGAGTTTTGATCCCTTGCCTCTGTCCTGGTTAAAAGTGGCGCGAAAGCAATTGGCCAAGTTAAGCCTGATTGACAGTGACGGCAAACAGTTGACTAATGCAAAGACCATCGTTGCAGTATTGGGCTTTGCCAAGCGCATCAGGACAGAGAGTCCGCAGCAGAATGTCGGGTTGATATTGCCCTCAAGTTCTGCCGCAGTCATAGCCAACTTAGCGGTGGCTTTGAATGGTCAGACAGCGGTTAATCTCAATTATACCTCCAGTGTTGCGTCGGTGGTGTTAGGCATAGACAGTGCGGAGATTGAAACCATTTACACATCCTCGGCCTTTGTTGAGAAGTTGGCCGCTAGAGGTATCGATGTGGAGCCCATGTTAGTCGGGAAGAAGGTTGTTTTCTTGGAAGAACTGCGTGAAACGATTCCTCGATTTGAGCTTCTGCGCAATTTGTTGATCGCCTACCTGCTGCCAGCATCTGTTATCTATCGTTTGTTTGGCAAGGCTGTGTCATTGGAGTCACCTGCACAAATATTGTTCTCCAGTGGCAGTGAGGGTGTGCCTAAAGGAATTGTATTGAGTCACCGCAATATTATGGGCAACATTAAACAGATAAGCGCGGTGTTAAATACCCAAGAGAACGACGTGGTGATGGCGTCACTGCCACCGTTCCACTCCTTTGGTTTGACGGTAACCAGCCTAATGCCAATGATTGAAGGCATTCCTGCGGTCTGTCATCCAGATCCCACAGATGCGCTTCCAATCGCCAGAGCAGTCGCCCAGTACAAGGCATCAATTATTTGTGGCACTGCTACCTTTTTGCGTCTCTACACGCGCAACAAAAAAGTTCATCCGTTGATGTTTGAATCACTGCGTATCGTGGTGGCTGGTGCTGAAAAGCTGTCAGACAACGTTCGTCAAAGTTTTGAAAGTAAGTTTAAAAAGGAAATTTTTGAGGGTTATGGGGCCACTGAAACTACACCGGTTGCCAGCGTCAACATGCCGGATAAGTTGTCTCCCGGTAGTTGGAAGCCACAGGTGGGACAGAAGCATGGAACCGTTGGTCTGCCCCTTCCCGGAAGTTGTTTCCGTATCGTCGATCCTGACAGTATGGCAGAACTACCCTTGGGCGAAGATGGATTGATTCTTATTTCCGGTAGTCAAGTGATGAAGGGGTATCTTAATAATCCTCAGAAAACTGACGATGTTATCGCTGAAATTGATGGTCGTCGCTGGTACAAGACCGGTGACAAAGGCCACTTGGATACGGATGGATTTTTGACTATTGTTGACAGATATTCACGCTTTGCCAAGATCGGTGGTGAGATGGTTAGCCTTGCTGCTGTAGAGAAAGCAGTGAGAGATGTACTTTCAGACGAGGATATCGATTTAGCCGCGGTCAATCTTAAAGATGAGAAAAAAGGTGAAAAAGTTGTGCTATTAGTTCAGCAGGACGTGGATGTTGATACTATTAGAAGCAGCCTTATTCAGGCGGAGGTGAATCCTCTAATGATACCCGCAACCTGTTATCCGGTTGCAGAGGTGCCTAAATTGGGTAGTGGCAAAACCGATTTTAGCGCACTGAAAAACTTGGCCTTGACGCTTGATGCTTAACCGCTGATCTCATGCGTGTTGATTGCGTTTCGGATGATGGATGAGAGACAGTTCCCTATGCTCGTGATTAGTGGTTATACTGCGGCGTAATGACCAACCAAGATTTCATTAGTACTCTTGTCAGCTGCATATTTTTCATGGCGCTGGTGGCGTTTGTGTCCTATCAAAAGTCGAAGAACGATGCCTTCACTCGAGATGGTTATTTTCTTGCAGGGCGCGGACTCAGCGCGGTATTTATTGCTGGATCACTGCTGCTGACTAATCTTTCAGCGGAGCAATTAATTGGACTCAATGGGTCTGCCTACGGTTTCAATCTGAGCAGCATGGCATGGGAAGTTACCGCCGCAATCGCCACTGTGTGCATGGCATTTATTTTCTTGCCACGCTATTTGGCTGGTGCTTTTTCTACCCTACCGGAGTTTTTAAACAATCGCTTCGATGACGATGTTCGCAGACTCACGGTAGTCTTATTCATGTTAGGTTATGGCTTAGTCACCATACCATCCGTGCTGTATTCCGGCTCTATCGCTGTGCTGCAGTTATTTGATGTGCCGGCCATGTTTAATCTGCCCTACAGTAGTTCTCTGGTGCTGACAATAATCGTTATCGGCAGCATTGGTGGAGTCTATGCTATTTTTGGTGGGTTGAAGGCTGTGGCTGTTTCAGACACGCTGAACGGACTTGGACTATTGCTGATCGGTACTGCGATCCCTATTCTTGGTTTATCCTTACTGGGAGAGGGCAGTGTGACTGCCGGATTGGAGATTATCGTCTTTGAGGAGACGCATAAACTCAACGCCATCGGTTCATCCACCGATCCCACGCCCTTTGCTACTCTGTTTACCGGTATGATTTTTGCCAACCTTTTTTACTGGTGCACTAACCAATACGTTATTCAGCGCACCCTGGGGGCGGCCAATCTGGCTGAAGGTCAAAAGGGGGTGCTGTTTTCCGGGTTTTTTAAAGTCTTAGTTCCTTTCATGATGATGATCCCCGGCGTTATTGCCTATCATCTCTACGGTGGAGTGACCAGCGATGGAGGCCTTGAATCTATTGATCTGGCCTATCCCGCATTGATCCGCGATGTGTTACCCACCTATGCCTCGGGCTTTTTCTTGGCCGTGTTGCTGGGTGCGGTTTTTAGTTCCTTTAATTCTCTGCTCAACAGTGCCGCCACACTGTTTTGTTTGGATGTTTATGAACCTTGGAAAAAGGCCCGCGGTGGATCGGTAAGCGATGAACAAATTGTCTCTGTAGCCAAGCGAGCATCGTTGGTTATTGCACTATTTTCTTTTGTGGTGGCACCACTACTGCAATTTGCGCCTCAGGGCCTGTGGCAGATTATCCGTATTTTTACTGGTTTCTATAATATTCCGGTGATTGCCATTGTCATGGTCGGCTTATTTTCAACCCATGTGCCAGCGATAGCCGCCAAGCTAGTGATTGTTTTCCATGTGATTACCTATGGGTTACTCAAGTTCGTCTTTGACGATATCGTGACGTTGCATTTCATTCACCTCTATGCGGTGCTATTTCTCGTTGAGGTGGCAATAATGCTGGTCATTGGTGGTTATCAGCCCCGCACTAAGGCCTGGCATTTTAAGCCAATGCAGAAGGTTGATATGACACCTTGGGTGTTTGCCATTCCCTGTGCTGTGACATTGATTTCTATGGTGATGATGCTTTATCTGCTGTTCTCGCCAGTGGGTTTGGTGGGTGGCCTCAGCACACTGTTTTGGCCATTAGTGGTTGCGCTGGTATTATCTAATTGCCTTATCTGGTGGCGGTTCTACGCCAACAGACCGTCATGAGTGCAGAAATAGAGCCTTTTTATACATTGCATAGCGCCAACTGTAGTCTGGTACTGGACTGCCGCGACCATTGTCCGGCTATTCTCTATTGGGGGCCTCGATTGAGCCAAAATGCCTCAGTAGAAATGCTATCACTGGTGACCACCGGTCAAGAACTCCCTGCCTGTCCGCCACAACAGGAGATTATCGAGGTATCACCGCAAACGGCAAGAGGTTTTACTGGCAGTCCCGGCATAGAGTTGCACCGCGATGACCAACAGTGGTCAGTGGCAACCCGTTTGCGTCAGGTTAGTTGCAGTGATGACCATCTGTTATTTAACTCCAGTTGTGAAGGTAGTGAGGTGGAGTTAATCCATCGGCTTGCACTTCATCAAGAGACGGATATGCTCAGTGTTACCACTGAGATTATCAATCGTGGCAGTGGATCACTGTGGCTACAGCGTTGCGATGCGGCCTGTATTCCAATGCCAGATAATTGTGATCGTATTGTCAGTTTCAGTGGCCGCTGGGCCGCGGAATTTCAGACGCATTTGATCCACCGTTTTACCGGAGCTTTTGTACGTGAAAACCGATCTGGTCGCACGTCTCATGATGCCTTTCCCGGTGTGGTGTTGCACGGGCAACACACCAATGAATCAGCCGGCATTGCCTACGGATTACACTTGGGATGGAGTGGCAACCATCACCTCCGTGTGGAGCAGCAGTACAGTGGCCGCAGCTACGTCCAGTTTGGTGAGTTATTTTATCCCGGCGAGGTCTGTTTAAAACCCGACCAGTCCTATACATCACCGACGCTGTATGGTGTTTGCACAGACAGCGGCTTGTCTGGGCTGTCTCAGGCTTTTCATGGCTATGTGCGAAATTGTCTGACAGATCCTCGAGTGAGAGATAAACCGAGGCCTGTGCATTTTAACACCTGGGAGGCGATGTATTTTGATCTCTCGGAGACTAGACTTTTTAACTTAGCTGATCGTGCGGCTGAGGTTGGTGTCGAACGTTTTGTATTGGATGATGGTTGGTTTAAAAATCGTCGATCTGACAGAGCCGGGCTAGGTGATTGGTTTGTTGATCAAGGGGTTTTCCCTGATGGGCTGTCACCCCTAATTAACCATGTACATGAGCGGCACATGGAATTTGGTCTCTGGGTTGAACCGGAAATGGTCAATCCGAACAGCGATTTATACCGCAGTCATCCAGACTGGGTGTTACGTTCGCCAGCGGCGCCGCAGATCGTGGCAAGAAATCAGCTGGTTCTGGATTTAACCAGATCAGAGGTTCAAAGCTACTTATTTGATCGGCTCAACGATCTTCTCAGCGAGTACCCCATTGACTATTTGAAGTGGGATATGAACCGGACAAATTTTCAACCGAGCAATGGCCTTGGTCAGGCAGTGGGGCACAGCCAGACACTGGCGGTCTATGAGCTTATGTCGCGGCTTCGGCGAGCTCATCCCTCGGTTGAAATTGAAAGCTGTTGTTCTGGTGGCGGACGCGCTGACTTTGGCATTTTGGCTCACACTGATCGAATTTGGGCCTCAGATAGTAACGATGCCATGGATCGACTGGAAATCCAGCGTGGCTTTTCGTTTTTCTTTCCTCCGGAGATTATGGGATCTCATGTTGGACCGAACACCTGCCATATCACTGGTCGCGTGCTGACTATGGAAACACGAGCCGCGGTGGCCATGTTTGGCCACATGGGGATAGAGGCCGATCTCACGACGATGACTGATCAGCAGTTATCCACTTTACAGGCGGCAGTGGCGCTGCATAAAGAGCATCGTCCTCTGCTTCACAGCGGCAGGCTTAGACGCTTGGATACCGACTCTGCGGAGAGTGCTTTCGGGGTGCTCGCCAGTGATGGCAGTGAGGCAATTTTTTCCTACGCGCAACTATCCAGCTTGCCCCATAGTGTGGGTGGACAGTTACGTTTCGTTGGTTTGAATAGAGAGGGTCGATATAGGATTTGTATTATTTGGCCACAAAGGCTTGAGAGTTATTCAGAGTCTGTGATCGAGGTTATAAATGGTGCGATTATTAGTGGAGATGTACTGATGAATGTGGGTATACAGTTACCAATAATGAATCCACAAACCCTATTAGTTTTTCATCTCCAACAACTAAAGTGATCGGTTGCGGTGTTGTTAGAATGAATGTACAGAGCTTGGTATGGCGCAAAGAGCCCAAGGCGTGGCGTGAGATCGAGGCTGAGATGCCAATCATTAATGAGTACTTAAATTGGAGAATTTTTATGGTTAGATTTTTAGTTTGCTTCGCTGCTGTTTTGTTCGCTTGGATGCCCAATGCCTCGGCTGCTGAATTTACCTTATCCAGTAATGACATTACGTCTGGCGAGTTTATGGCGAAAAACCAAGAATTCAACGGTTTTGGCTGTTCCGGTGAGGATCAATCACCCCATCTTGCCTGGAGTAATGCACCAGAGGGAACAAAAAGTTTCGCTGTTACTGTCTATGACCCGGACGCGCCCACAGGCAGTGGTTGGTGGCATTGGCAGTTGGTCAATATTCCAGCGAATATTGCCGAGTTAGCGTCAGGTGCCGGTGATGCTGGGGGCGGTAAAGCGCCAGTGGGAAGCGTCCATGTTGCTAATGACTACGGCGGTAAAAGCTTTAGTGGAGCCTGTCCACCCCAAGGCCATGGAGTGCACCGCTATCGATTTACAGTGCATGCTCTATCGGTTGAGGCTTTGGACTTGCCAGAGAATGCCTCTGGAGCGCTGGCGGGCTATATGATCAACGCAAATGCACTGGCCACCAGCACCCTAGAGGCGCTTTACCAGCGAGATTGATGCGCTGTCTGGCTCACAGCAGATTGTTGCTAGTGAGCCAGAGTAACAAGGAGTCTGTTGCTGATTTGTTCAGTCGAAATCGCTCGCGCTGTGGCGTTCTGGTAGCTGCTTGCTTTCATCTCCCCAAGCCCGATTGACACGTTGTCCCCGTTTTACAGCGGGCCGTTGTTGAATGTGTTGCGCCCAGCGCACTACGTTGGTGTAGCTGGTCACATCAAGAAATTCTCCAGCCTCGTAGAGCACACCAGACACCAGTGCACCATACCAGGCCACATTAGCCATGTCGGCGATAGTGTAGTCATCTCCGCAGAGATACTGATTATCTGCCAATCGCTGATTTAGCACATCGAGCTGACGTTTAACTTCCATGGCGTAGCGGTTGATTGGATACTCATATTTTTCTGGTGCATAGGCATAAAAATGCCCAAAACCACCGCCAAGAAAGGGCACACTGCCGATGTTCCAGAACAGCCATGAGAGACATTCAGCACGCAGAGGTGAGTTTGTTGAAGGGACAAATTGGCTAAACTTTTCTGCCAGATAGAGCATTATCGCTCCAGACTCAAACACGCGAGTTACCTCTATACCACTGTGATCTGCCAGTGCGGGGATTTTTGAGTTAGGGTTGATACTGACAAAGCCATCACTAAATTGAGCACCCTCAGATATGTTGATCAGCCAGGCATCATACTCAGCCTCACGAATACCTAATTCAAGTAACTCTTCCAGTAGAACAGTTACCTTGACGCCATTGGGCGTACCCAAGGAATAGAGTTGCAGTGGATGTTCTCCCACTGGGAGGACTTTTTCGTGGGTGGCACCAGCGATGGGTCGATTGATCGCGGCAAATCTACCGCCGCTGGCTTTATCCCAGGTCCAGACTTTGGGGGGTGTGTAGGGGTCACTCATCATGGAGTCCTTAAATATGATTAATTTTATTTGACGTTACATAGTTTTACCTTGGAAAGTCAACAAGGTTAGCTCGTGGAGGATTTTAAATCGGTGGATTTTAGGCCGACAAATTCAGCTCGATTACCCAGTATAAAGCGATTGATAAACAGGGCGGTACCTACGCAGATGAAAAAGGTCGAGAACATCATGTGAATGTAGTGCAAGGGCATCCACGCCCAGACAAAAAAGGCATACAGCAGAACGCCAGATATCACTGCAATAATTGCCGCCCGATAATCGACACCGCGAAACAGTAAACCCACCGCGAAACAGGCCAAAATGGGCATGCTGATGAGACCCCAAAGTTCTTGAAGAAGGTTAATAATACTCTCCGACTGGGCGTAGATTGGTACCATGGCGACGGCCACCAAAACAAACACTATGGTGGCAATACCACTGAGCTTGCGAATGTTGGCATTTTTGTTGATGTAGTTTTGATGTAGGTCGCACACATACATGGCCGCTGAGGAGTTTATTTGGCTATTAAATGTACTGAGTACAGCGGCGGCGATGGCAGCGGCAAAAATACCCTTTAACCAAGCGGGCAATAGGTCACCCACAATACGCCCATAGGCCTGATCTCCAATGTCTCCATACAGCTTGTAAGCGACAATGCCGGGTATTACCACCATGGATGGAATAAACACTACGCGAATAAATGCCGCGGCGTAAACTCCCTTCTGCGCCTCCTTCACTGTGGGTGCTGCCATGGCTCGCTGAGTAATAGTCTGATTGGTACTCCAGTAGAAAATCTGAATTAGAAACATGCCAGTCAGTAATGTGTGCCAGGGTACAGGGGAATCGCTGTCGCCTATTAGTGTCAGTCGTTCCTCGGGAATGCCACTAAAGTCGAAATCAATTGCCGCCAACGCTAAAATAACGATCAAAATACCCATCAGCATCACCAGAATGCCTCCGTAGGTATCTGATACGGCCACGGCTCGCAGACCTCCGAGCACAGCGTAGGCGGCACCGAGCACGGCAAAGGCTGCAGCCACTGTGAGCAGACTGGCTTCAATGCCGGTCATAGAGATCATAAAAAGTGCGCCGGTGTAGATAACAGCCGGTTGAAAGACAAACACATTGATGAATAAAAACATACTGGAAACAAGAGCTCGCACGTGCTTACTGTCATAGCGTCGTTCCAGTAATTCTGTGGTAGTAGTGCAGTTGTTGTGGTAATAAACCGGCAGAAAAACCTTTGCTAAAACCAACAAGCCAATGAAACCGGCCAGCTCCCAGAGCGCTAATAGCAGCATCTGATTGCCATTCATGCCTACTAACTGATCAGTGCTGAGATTGGTCAAGGTAATAGAACCCGCCACAAATACCCAGGTCAGGCCGCCACCGGCGAGGAAAAATTCTTTACTGGATTCTGCTTCCCCGCGGTTACTGCCAGCACATTTGCGGTAGGTTAATAGCGCAATGCCACCAAGTACGAGGCAAAACACTAGCAGTTGAATAGTTTGTTCAGTCATTATCGAATCCTTTGTTATTCGTTTATATCATTTACTGTTGCTGTGCGCCAAACAGCGACATCATGCCCAAGAACAGTTTTTGCACCGAGTAAAAAGTGAGTATCTGATGGCAGCGGCAGTTCATAGGCTTGATCGGAGTAATTAAAAGCGAACAGTAAATCACCCCTTTGACAGACGCGAATATCTCTGTGATATCGATAAGTAGCGATTCCCGAGGAAGCACACTGTTGAGCGAAAAAGTCTATCAGAAAGCCACGCTCGGTGAGCGTGCCTAAGTAAACATGGGCGCCATTTCTAACTGCTGCCGCTTCGCCGTTATGGTGTTGGGCGATGATCTCACAATCTCCACAGTCCAGTTGCTCTCGCCAGCCAAAACTCTGGTAGTCGGCACCATTCCAGCTAAAGGGTTCAGAGATGTCGGCACGCAAGGTTTCCACTGAAAGTACCCGTATCGGAATTAAACTCTGCAGGTTCCCCGGTGGCAAGCTGGATGGATAGCAAAACTCGTCGGTTTTGGCGCCACTTCGTGGTCCAAAGATAATAGTGGCTGAGCTTTCGCGACATTTTTTAACAAATCCCTGATCAATAATGGGCAAGCTTGCCACAATGATAAGGGAGTAAGGTGTCAAATCGGTATCAGGTGAAATAAAGTCCACATCCACACCGAGTTCCCTGAGTGCGCTGTAGTAGGAAAATTGCACTTCATTGAAGTCATAGGCTCTACCTTGGATTTCTATATCGCTTACCCAGAGACCCTCCGCAGCAGTCACTATGGCCACCTTTGGTTGACAGTGCTCATCGGCATTGATGTTGAGTAGGATAATGTCTTGAATAGCTTGTTGTGCCTCAGTCCAGGCCTCAGTTTTTGAATTGTCCGGACGCAGCAAACCGGCGTGCATTTGCTCTTGAGCAAAGGACGCTTGACGCCAGCGGAAGTAACAGACGCACTCGGCGCCGTGGGCAAAGGCCTCCAACGTCCAAAAGCGAATCATCCCCGGCGCAGGGCGAGGATTGTTGTTAGCCCAGTTCACTGGGCCCGGTTGTTGTTCCATGACCCAAAATCCCCGCTGTTGAAGTCCTCGGGTTTGGTCGTGGTAGTAAGTAGCAAAATCTGGATGGCCGGTGCGCATATAGGGACTTAACTGTTCTGCTGGCACATCGGTGAGCAGCAAATCGGTGCGTCCTAGAGGATAATTGTCGTAGCTGCAGAAATCCAAGGGCGATGCCAATGCAAAATTGTCAACGTTGGTCTCGTTCATAGGAATGAAATTGTGTGTCACAAATTGATTTGGGGCACAGTGCCGAATGGTTGCTACCATCTGATTGTGATAGTTTACCACCTGATCAGAGGAGAATCGTCGATAAGCCAGCTGATGGGCAGGATTGGTTTCTGTCACTGCCAATACTGGCAGCTCAATTTCGGAGAAATCATTGTACTCCATGGACCAGAATACATTGCCCCACTGGCTGTTGAGCGCCTCTATGCGTCCGTACCTCTGTTGACACCAGTGGCGAAATGCTTTCAGTGCGTTTTCGGAGGCACTTAAGGTGGTATCATGGCAACAGAGTTCATTGTCGGTCTGCCATCCAACTACAGCGCTGTGATTGGCATAGTGGCTAGCCAGAGCCTCAGTAATGCGAAGTGACTCACGCAGATAGATTGGGCTTGAGAAATCATAGTGACGTCTTGAGCCAAAACCTCTGATGGTGCCTGTGGCGGGGTCCACAGGCAAAATATCTGGGTGTTTATCAATCAACCACTTGGGTGGTGTTGCGGTGGGCGTTCCAAGAATGATTTTTAGTCCTGCATCTGCCAGTATAGATATCGCCTTGTCCAACCAATCAAACTGATATTGTCCCTTTTTGGGCTCGAGTCTGTACCAAGCGAACTCGCCGATGCGCACATAGCGCAACCCCAGAGCGGACATCATTTTCGCATCCTCTGCCCATTGGTTTTCGGGCCAGTGCTCTGGATAGTAGCAGACACCAAACATAGGTTTTCCCTCATTTGCCAAGTCCTAAAGGCGGACCTATTTATTATTCATAGTGACTCTATTGTTATTCTCGATAAAAACGTATGCCACTACCCCAAAGGGGTTTGAACCCGGGCCAGGGCTCGAGGTAATCATTGCTTTTGCCCTGATACTGCTGAATATTGTCCCGCAGCGGCAAATAATCGCATTGGTCTTTGTGCTGTTTGACGTGGCAGTCTAAAAAAGCCAGCGTTATGTGTTTGTTGACTCTGTTAATAGTCTCAATGTCCCAGCTCGGCTCTACATAATGACCAAGCTCATAGTCTGTATTGAACGCAGCAGAGGGTGGCGGGTGGCCTGCGATGTTATGGCGAGCATTTTCATAAACCAATAAATATTTGTCTTTTGAGCCAGTCTGGTGAAAGAGCTTTTTTACACCGTTGTCGAAGCCCGAGGTATTATCCTGATCACCTGCCACAAAGAGTGCCGGAAGATTGATTTGCTGCATTGATTCAGGATCATGAATGTTCAACTCGCCTCCCCATGGGGCAATCAGCTGCACCGCTTTCCAGCGTGGATCAAGTGATTCTGCACCAGCAAAACAAGAATTCAGGCGCAGAGGTAATAGCATTGCAATAACTGCGGGAGCACCCAGTTGCTTTAGCCCCTCAGCATCGAACTGAAAACAAGCGCCCACTGTATTCAGCGCGCCAAAGCCACCCATGGAATAGCCAACAATGGCGGCGCGATTGGTGTCGACACTGGATTGCAGTCTGCTAACAGTGAATTTGCCATCATTTTTGGCTAACTGTTCAAGTACAAATTGCTGATCTCTTGCCCGATTGTAGACTGTGCTGATAAAGCCCGATGCTCTAGTGCCCTCGTCATAGACATCTGCGTTGGTGGAGTCCTTATGATCAATGCCCACCACGGTGTAGCCGTGGCTGGCGAGATGTTCACCGAGATAGAACATTTGCGTTCGATAGCCAGTGAAACCGTGGGAGAGCAATATCAGTGGAAAAGACCCCTCGGCGGCTGGCGCGTCTCTTAGTGCCGCGCCTTGGACTGAAAAGGGGTTTTGCAATCGAGTGACATCAGAGTATATGGCGAAAGTTGTGCTGTCCTTGGCGGCGTCACTGGACTCGATTGGATACCAGATTTCCAATCTCAGTTTGCGCTCTTTGCTGGTGATAAAGTTAGCCGTATTGAGTCTATCTTTATCGGTGATGTCGACGGTAGTAACACCAATGCCATAGGGTCCAGCAAAGGCTAACTCTGGAGTGACCGGCGGTTGGTGACTATAAAGTTGCTCGACTGCGTGACCAGAAATAGCATAAAACAGCAAGGTGGTAGCTAAAAGTATGCGGAAGTTAACTGAGATCATTCTATCCTTCTGGCTTTGTTGTTTTTCTACCGTGGTTTTTGATTACGGTGCTTTTTATTTATTATTGCCTGTTGCTTTTTTACCGTTTTAGCATGGTAAATGAAAACAGACAGATTACCTACTCTATGTTGAGACAAACCATGGTCTGACATCATTGTCGTGGTGAATAGAAGTCGTAGTTGAACGCACGTGCTTTTTACCTTTGGTCTCGTTACACTGTTTTTTTATTTTTAATGAGATGACTTCGTTGACCAAACAACGCCTGCGTTTTTTCGAACGATTGCCTAGCCAAGGTCACATCACTGACGTGGATAAGTATTTGTACCAGCCCCCCGAACCGAAATATAAGTTGGTCATTATCGGCACTGGGACCATTGGTCAGGAACACATGTATGTGGCTACTTTATTGGGTCGCGCCCAAGTTCATGGTATCTATGACCGATCGGCTCATAGCATGGATGTAGCAGAGAGAAATTTTAAAGCCTACAGTGAAAAGCCACTGGTGCGATACGCTAATTTGCATGAGGCCTGCGCTGATAAAGACGCTGATGCCATCATGATTTGCACCCCCAACTATACCCACTTTGATATATTTAAAACGGCCATTGCCACTGGCAAACCAGTGTTTCTGGAAAAGCCAATGGCAACCACCTTGGAACATGCCGCGGCTATGGTTAGTGCCTGTGACAATTACAGTGCGCCAGTGCAGATCGGTTTGCAGTACAGGTACAAGGCTCAGTATGTAGAAGCTGTGCACGAGATTGCTGTGCGAAAAGCCATTGGTGATGTTAAGACCATCAGCCTAAGTGAGTATAGACCGCCGTTTTTGGATAAAGTGAGTCAATGGAATAAATTCAGCCACTATTCTGGCGGCACGCTAATTGAAAAATGCTGCCATTATTTTGATTTGATGAATTTAATTGCTGATGCAAAGCCTGAAAGAGTTTATGCCTCGGGTGGTCGCGCCGTGAATTTTCATGAGTTTGAACAAGAAGGCGTTGCCTCTGATATTGATGACCATGCTTTTGTGATTGTTGATTACCAAAATGGTGTGCGTGGCAATTTTACACTGAACATGTTTAGTCATAAGTTCACCGAAGAGCTTATTGTTTGTGGTGATCAGGGTCGTCTGCTGGCTTCTGAGGTCTTCGATATTCATCAGAGAAGCCCCTGTGAGGCGTCGATCTCTGTCGAGCTCGGTGAGGCCGGAGCATCCAGATCGACAAAAGTAAGCTATGCGAGTGATATTGAAGCCAGCGGACATCATGGGGCAACCTTCTATGAACACGAGGCATTTATGGATCAACTGGATGGCGTTCAACAGAGTTCGGCTACGGTAGTGGAGGGCTTGTGGTCAATCATTGTGGCTGCCGCAGCGCAGCAGTCCATCGCATGCGGAGAGCCGGTGATAATTGAGCAGTTTTTGGAAACCCATAATCTAGTAGAGCAAATAAAGAGATAACCTATGAGTCAGATGATTAATGTCACAGGGCAGCAGATGCCAGCGGTGGGCTTGGGTCTTTGGAAAATAGATTCACAGTCTGTGGCGGAAACGGTTTACGAAGCGATAAAGAGAGGCTATCGACACCTGGATAGTGCCGCGGATTACGGTAACGAGAAACAGGTGGGCGAAGGAATAGCTCGAGCCATCACCGATGGGCTCTGTGATCGAGAGGATTTGTGGATCACCTCAAAATTGTGGAATACCTACCACCGCAAAGAGCATGTTCAGGCAGCTTGCGAGCGATCATTGTCTGATCTCGGTCTGGACTATTTTGATTTGTACTTGGTTCACTTTCCCATCGCTCTGCAGTATGTCGATTTTGATCAACGATATCCGCCCGAGTGGATCTACGATCCGAATGCTGAAAATCTCTGCATGGCTCTCGATTCGGTGCCACTGAGTGAAACTTGGACTGCAATGGAGGAGTTAGTTGAGAATAGACTGGTGCGCAAAATTGGAGTGTGCAATTACAGTGCCGTTTTACTTCATGACTTAATGAGTTACGCCCGAATCAAGCCAGCGATGTTGCAGATTGAATCCCATCCCTACCTTACCCAAGAGGCTTTGATCCGAACTGCTCAGTCTTACAATATTGCGGTGACCGCTTTTTCGCCTCTGGGTGCTCTATCTTATGTTTCACTGGATATGGCCTCTAGTGGAGACTCGGTTTTAACGGAACCGGTAGTGCTTGCCACTGCAGAACGGTTGGGTGTTACACCGGCGCAAGTGGTTTTGCGCTGGGGTATTCAAAGGGGCACGGCGATCATTCCAAAAACCAGTCGCGCAGAGCGCCTGAGTGAAAATATTGCCTTGTCGGATTTTAGTCTAACCGACAGCGATATGGAGGCCATATCTGCTCTGAATCAAAACCGTCGGTTCAATGATCCGGGTGTGTTTTGTCAGTCTGCGTTTGGTACTTTTCACTCGATTTATGATTAGATAATATATTATGTTATTGATTTAAGGTATTGATAAAATGAATAAAAATACTCAAAAAACAGTTACAATCGAGAATCAGCAAACCTATGAGGGCAGTGTCTTCCCTTTGGTCTATCAGGCTGATGCTGCTGATTCGAGCATGTCTTTATCTCACTGGATACAAGCCAATAGGGATAGCATAGAGACCGAATTGTCACTCAATGGTGCCATTCTGTTTCGAGATTTTGATATTTCAGATGACCTTGCGTTTGATGATTTTATTCAAGCGTTTAACTGGCCGAGTTTTACCTATCAAGAATCACTGTCGAACGCCGTGCGACACAATCGCACTGAACGGGTTTTTACCGCAAACGAGGCGCCACCCTCAGTATCGATTTTCTTGCATCATGAGATGGCACAGACGCCAATTTACCCTTCCAAACTGTTTTTTTACTGTGAGCAGGCCGCAGAGCAGGGCGGTGCTACGCCAATCTGTCGCTCTGATGTATTGCTCCAACGATTAACTCAGGAAGTGCCTGAATTTGTGCGCGTCTGTGAGCAATTGGGTATCCGTTATGCTCAGACCATGCCGGCGGAAAATGATCTGGCCTCGGGGCAGGGCCGCAGTTGGACAAGTACATTGAGTGCAGATAATCGACAACAGGCGGAAGATAAGCTGCATCGGCTTGGTTATGAATGGCAGTGGCAGGAGGATGACTCTCTCAGCGTAATAACGCCGGTGCTTTCTGCGGTAAAACAACTTGATGATGGCCGCAAGGTATTTTTTAATCAACTGATTGCCGCGTTTAGGGGTTGGCAAGACGCGCGAAATAGTGCTGAAAAATCTATTTGTTATGGCGATAATTCAACAATTGACAATGAACACATGGCGGTGGTTATCCGCTTGGCCGATGAATTGACCTTTGATATTCCCTGGCAAACCGGTGATGTGGCGCTGGTGGATAATCTTGTTGCTATGCATGGTCGCCGACCTTTTAAAGGCTCTCGGCGAGTTTTAGCCTCGCTGGTGGCTTAGGTTTCTGCGGTTAATGGGTGGCGGTATAACCATCCGCTGGCTTGGGTGTTTAATCTTACTGTTAGTTTATTGGTGCAAAAATCAGGACTGTTAAGCTGACAGTGTTGAGGAGTTATCTTATGCGATTACAGATGATATTGGTTGTTTTGACTTTCTGTTTAGTAGCCTGTGGTGGCTCTGGGTCCAGTGCTCCTGAGGTATCAAAAGCGCCACAGTTCACTTCATCCGCGACTTTTAGTGTGGATGAGAATCAAACCTCAATAGGAACAGTGACCGCCACTGACCAGGATAGCTCATCCATAGAATTTAGTATTTCAGGGTCAGACATCAACATAGATGAAGATGCAGGAACACTG
>Ga0206125_10002610_pt1 | contig 18594 bp, 19 predicted proteins | sample Helgoland_Spring_4_FD_148598 | JGI IMG/M metagenome (GOLD analysis project Ga0206125, IMG submission 148598) | Pelagic subsurface seawater microbial communities from Kabeltonne, Helgoland, North Sea - Helgoland_Spring_Bloom_20160331_1 | ecosystem: Environmental > Aquatic > Marine > Epipelagic ... | reverse complement strand
ACTACTGCCGGTAGTGTAGACGATGGAAAATCAACCCTTATTGGACGACTCCTCTACGACAGCAAAAGCATCTTCGAGGACCAAGTTGCTCAAATCGAACAAACCTCAGCAAAGAAGGGCCTAGATCACGTCGACCTCAGTCTCTTCACTGACGGTCTTAAAGACGAACGAGAGCAAGGCATTACTATCGATGTAGCCTACCGCTACTTCGCCACACCTAAGCGCAAGTTCATCATTGCCGATACCCCAGGACACGTTCAATACACGCGTAACATGGTCACCGGTGCTTCAACGGCTAACCTTGCACTCATCCTAGTAGATGCACGTAAAGGAGTCATTGAGCAAACCAAGCGCCACACCTTCATTGCTTCCCTTCTACAGATCCCACACGTCTTTGTGTGTATCAATAAGATGGATTTGGTGAATTATGACCAAGAAGCATACGATAAAGTAGTTAAAGAATACAGCGATTTCGCTGCCAAGCTAGATGTAAAGGATGTCCGATTCATCCCTATGTCTGCCCTTCACGGCGACAACGTAGTAACAAGAAGTGAAAATATGGGCTGGTACGAAGGCGGTACATTGCTTCACAACCTAGAAACGGTACACATCTCTTCTGACCACAACTTAAGAGACTGCCGTTTCCCAGTACAAACAGTCATTCGTCCTCACAGCGACGAATACCATGACTTTAGAGGATACGCAGGCCGAGTAGCCGGCGGAGTCTTTAAAAAAGGGGATACAGTGGTAGCATTGCCTTCAGGATTAGAAAGCAAGATTGCAGCCATCCATACGATGACTGGCGAGCTGGAAGAAGCTTTTCCTCCACAGAGCGTTACAATCACTTTAGAAGACGATATCGATATCAGTAGAGGCGATGTATTGGTACGTCCTGAAAACAGACCAGAAGGACAACAAGACTTAGATGTGATGCTGTGCTGGTTGAACGCAAACCCACCACGCCCAAGAGCAAAATATGTAATCAAACATACTACTGCAGAAGCTAGAGCAATGATCACCGAGATTCAGTACAAGATGGACATCAACACACTCCACAGATTAGAGGACGACAAAGACATCAAAATGAATGATATCGCCCGAGTAAAGATTCGCTCCACAAAGCCCATCTTTGCAGACGAATACAATCAAAACCGTGTCACAGGGTCTTTGATTCTAGTGGATGAAGCCACCAACGAGACGGTTGCTGCGGGGATGATTAGGTAAGGTCATCCAGGAATTGAAATAGGAGAGCCCAACCATTGTAGGGCTTTTTTATGCAGAACGTAAATTTTTCAAGAATTCTATCTATCTCCCCCTTTCTTAGCTACGTTAATTGAGGGTCACGTCCTATTTGTGGGGAGAAGGTAGGTTGCGTTACCTTTAAAAACAAAAATGTCAGAGTTTGATACAGGTGCGTTGCGTTATGTTTTTCCAGAGGAGCTATTGCGCTATTTCGATATTGTAGAGAGCGGTATTCATACGGATAAGCCCACAGGAGAGGATTACCTTGAGGTGGTTTTCGAAGAGAAGAACACCTTGCCAGAAGGCTATTCGAAGGACGCTTATGAGAGTAAAGGATTCTTTGATAAACGGGTTCAGGACTTTCCTTTACGAGGCAAAGCAGTGTTCCTAAAGGTGCGTCGCCGCAGGTGGCGCCATAAAGAGACCGGAGAAGAGCTTACCAGGGACTTTACATTTTTAGCCGAAGGCACCAAGTTTACCGCTGAGTTGGCGGATTTTTTAAAACAAAGAGGTCGATAACCGCTTAGATCCTATCTCCACTATCGCTTACTACTACCGGGTTAAAGCCAAATCAGCACGGAAGAGCTACAAGCAAAAGAAGGGAGGCTATAAGGACTGGAACCAAGCCGCTCATTGTTAGGAGTATCTTGTCTTTCCGGAGAACCTGACCCCTCACTTAGCGATTGATGAAGTTAACTTTACCCAAGGAGAACTCTACACTTTTGTGAGCTCCGGAGATCGGGAAGGACGCGCGCAGAAGTTAGTCGCCATGATCCGAGGCACGCGCAGTGAAGACATTATTAACGTGTTGAACCGCATTGCTTTATCCAAGCGTCTAGAGGTTGTGGAAGTGAGTTTAGATATGGCCTCCAACATGCGAAAGGCATGTGAAATAGCCTTTCCAAATGCAACATTGGTTATCGATAGGTTCCATGTAGTACGCCTGGTTATGGATGCCATGCAACACGCACGTATAGACCAGCGCTGGAAAGAGATCGACAAGGAGAATGAAGCCATTCAACAGGCCAGAAGTAAAGGAGCTCGATACAAGCCGCTGATCCTAAGCAATGGCGACACACCCAAACAACTCTTGGCGAGATCACGGTATCTACTCTACAAGTTGCCCTCACAATGGACACAGTCTCAGCTACATCGTGTAGGGCTACTCTTTCAACTGTATCCAAGTATAGAAAAGGCATACCGGTTGGCCTGGGACTTTAGAAGCATTTACAACGTGCATTCTAAGGAAAAGGCAAACCGGTTGTTCCAAGACTGGATCAGGCAAGCCAAGAACGTTGGAATAGATCACTTCAATACCGCCAGTGAGGCTATCCTAAACCATTTTGAAGGAATACTAGCCTTCTTCAACAACAGAAGCACCAATGCACATGCCGAGTCTCTAAATGCTCAAATCAAACTCTTTAGAGCCAACCTCAGAGGCGTCAGCAACACCAAATTGTTCCTCTACAGGCTTCAAAAAGTCTTTGCTTAAATTAGCTTACTCCCCAGAAAAAAGACCTGACCCTTAATTGACTGAATTATTACTGAATGAAAACGTATCATTACACTTCTGGATTTTTCTACAAATGCTTGAAGTTTGGATCGTTTTCAATAAATTAGAGAATTACAGCGATGAAATTACCCGTGTTAACTCTTTCGCTCGAGCCCCAATAGTATATTGCAATGACAAGGTATGAAGAGCCGACCTATACCTTTCCTTATCAATTCCGCTTATAGTTATTGCAATTTCATTCACGTCATCCCCCCACCACACTACCTCATCCTTAGAGAAAATTTCAACCAAAGAGCCAACTTTGGAAATTACAGGTATACAACCAAAAGCTGCTCCCTCCATTACAGCAAGAGGCAAGCCCTCAGCACGAGACGGTAGAAGCAACAACTCCGAACTTAATAACAATTCTTCCAAGATGTGTCGATCATCTACATAACCATGAAAGTCAACTTTATCCTTCAACCCTAAAAAGTCAATCCTCGACATAACCACTCTTTGATAATCCGTACTAACAAAACTGCCAACCACACGTAAAGTATAATTCGGCATCATCGCTAATAAATCTAAACATTTCAAAAAATCTTTACGTTCCTCTATACTACCTACGTATATGGCGGTCTGGTCTTCTTTTTTAATATTGTTCGGAACTTGAAAAAGTCCATTACCATTGTACACAAAATCCCAATTCTTATTGTAAGGACTGAGTTTCTCTCCCAAGTGTTGAGATAATAGAATATATTTATTTTGCCTAAGACTGTTCTTAAACAGCGGCACGACAAGTGGATGGACGCCTTCGTAAAGCACATTAGGTACGAAATGCCAATGAAACACTATTTTATGCTTACCCTTCGACAAAAAAGAGAATAAACGCCACAAGAGCAAATCTTTTAGCATGGCATTTCCATAGGAAGTATGCCAATAAACTATGTCATGTGGTTTACACTCTGACCGTAACGCTCGAAAAACCTTCCATGCATTGATGATATTTGAAGCAGTTAGGCGCCCCCGGGAATTAGCTTTTACACTTTTTGTTACAGTGTTCACTTTAACAAGCTCATATTTTCCACCTAACATATGGTCCATTTGACTTAAATAAACTGTAATTCCCCCCTTAAATCTATTATAAGTCTCATGTGGACCAACTAAAACTAATCTATCAGTATTCATCGATTAACACTTTTACTTTTGTTGCAGGAGACCCTGCAAATATCCCATTAGACTCTAAATCCCTGCTAACCACACTGTTGGCACCCACGATAACGTTGTCTCCGACAGTCACACCCTTTAATATGGTAACCTTATCGCCAAGCCAAACGTTTCCTCCAACTTTTATTGGCGCTGTGGTGTACGAACCCCATGATATTCTAGTACCCTCGACGTAATGATCATGATCAAGTATAGTTACCATCTGTGCGATTAATGCATCACCTTCAAAAGTAACACTGTCCTTAACAACTATTCTACTAAAGTCATTCACTGTTATCCTTCCATCTATGACACAAGTACCTTCTACAATCAAACTCGCGCCACGCCAGAGAATCAATCTATCCCTTACATGAACCTTATTGGATATGCTTACAATTGAAGTAGGATGCAAAAGACCTATGTAGGAACCGGAAAACGAGCCGTATATGAACCGGTGTAACAACCACCTAATAAACGCAAGAAAATAAATAAAATACATATCTAAAAAAGTGCTTGACAAAAGCCAAAATGTAAAAAAAATTAAATTTGAAATTTAATATCAAAGCCAAAAGCACATAATATTGCTGCTGAGAACGTTTTCTTACTCCAATGCTATCTGGCAGTATTTTACGTTTCACTAATTCTTTCTCTACTATATAGAAGGACATTCCTTTGGATAAAAGTTCTATCCATAAAGCATAGTCCTGGGCATATTTGAAACGAGAGTTTAAACGTTTATATTGTTCCTTCTTCAATAAAACACTACTATGCACAATAGAGTTTTTTAGGAGTAAACTTCTTTGATAGTTACAGTTGAAATTTATGTCAATATATGATCCTACCTTCCTCCCTTCTCTATCCTCTTGACTAATCCAACTTGCAACAACATCATATCTTTCCAAATATGGAATTTGATATTCAATCTTTCTCTTGACCCAAGTGTCATCAGCATCAATTCTAGCTATAATATCTCCTTTACATTTTTCAATAGCGAATAATAACGATTTAGTCAATCCACTGTTAGTCTTCCAATATGCTCGAATGCGCTTATCAAAATGATAGTGATGACGTAAATTCTCGAAGTAATCCTTATCTCCTCCATCACAAACGAGAATAATCTCCAAATTATCATAAGATTGACAAATTACCGAATCAATAGCCGAGTAAACTATTTCTTGTTCCAAATAGTAACATATTATAACACTTACTAGCTGATCACCAACCATAACCATGTACTATCTGCAAATAAAAAACTCCTATTATGAGTAAGCATTAACAATACCAAATTAAATAACGCCAAACGCCTCATTGAGTCTCCATAGTTTAATAAAACCCACAAAAAATATACTACTAATAGGAAACAAACCAAACCACCTATCAGGATAGAATTTAAAAATAGATTATGTGGTAAATTATCTATACCATTATCGAAATATGTATTATACCATCCAGTAAAGAAATAATCTAGTCGGAAGTTATTAAAATAGTAAGTGAATATCTCATTACGCTCTAAATCTATTGATGGGATATCCAACACTAATCTAAAAATTAGCAAAGAAAGACTTAAAATTAAAATTAGGGCATAGGATCTAAACCTTTTCCACTCGACAAACTTACTAAATATCGGTTGCAATAGTACAACTAATAACAAAGTAATCTGATAATTATAATATGAAATAAACACTAGAAGTATATAACTTGGCCAACGCAAATACTTTTTGTAAAAAACAAAAGGAAATAAACCAACCAATAGGTATGTATTCTTCACAGGTAAACCTAATCCTGGTGGTATACGATAAATTCTACCTCCAATATTATAATATCCATTACCTATATACTCAAGCTCGGGATTTAATATCTCTGCAATATTAAATCCAGTTTCTATACCCAATATTTGAAGTAGTGTTACCCCTGCTATAAAGTAGAACAAAGAAATATAGGCCGATCGTCGAACATAATTTCTTGAAAGAAGAGCAAAACAAAGTGGAAGAATAAATCTTACAATGCGGTTTAGTGCATCAAGAAGATCCTGAGCAATTGTGACATATAGAATACCAAAAAAAAAGTACAACAGAATTAACCTTTTTTCATCTCGATTCAATCTTATTTTCAATGGCACTAGAGTGAAAAAGACCCCATAGTATATGTATCGCAATGGGACACCCATAATACCTAAAGCAGGAAATAAGATGTCAATCCAGAGATTCATCTAATAAACGCTTAGTAAACATAACCTCTTTTTCCACAACTGAAATTAGTAGGCTATTCGAAATCACCCACTTATAATTATCATCAGTACATGAAGTCGAATCATCTGACATTTTCCTAACACCTGTAACGATTGATCCTGAACTACAACTGTCTAATAAATTCCCTTGAAGTTTGTTGTCTTCAAACAATTCTATAATACCAGGACTAGGGCTTACAAGAAGTTGGCAACGAGCATATGCCGCCTCTAATAGAGCTTTTGGAGTTCCTTCGTAATAACTAGGCAAAATAAAGTACTTAGATCGCAACATATAATTCTGAACTTCATTATTTGCAATACCCCCTTTGAAGATGATATTATCTTTGGCAATTCTTACCAAATCATCACGTAATGAACCCTCTCCAATTATAACTAACTTTTCTCCTAGAATATTGAAGGCCTCTACCAAGTTAAAAAGGTTTTTTTGTCTCTCTAGACGGCCAACAAAAAGATAATCAATATCGCGTACTAAATTTAACCCAGAGTCAACACACGGTGTAATATAATTTAGAATAACCCTAGATTTTCTTTCTTGAACTTTTAATCTAAGAATATCACTTCGCTTTGCACAAATAACAATATCACTTAAACGAGCACTAGCGCGTTCAAATAACAATGTTAAGTATGAAACAAAGAATCTATCCTGCAAATGCAAAAATTCACTTTTAGAATAACCACTTCTATATACAACTTTTTTTCCAAATAACTTCGCTACAATCAACCAAAAACCTACGTCAGTTTGATTACTCCTTATTAAGCTAACCTCTCTCCTTTTAATGAAGTAAATAAACGGTCTAACTATTTCTCGGTATAATAAACCTGAGTAAATCGGCTTTGATATAGTAATATTATGATACTTATTTGGAATATCTATGTCATTGCGTTCATGACTTATTATCTCTAAAACAGGAATATCCAATCTTTTCCTGTATTCCTCCAAATAATCCAACTCCCTGTAAAGTAAGCCTTTCTCTTCCCAAATTTTAAGGCCGAAGCCTCTTGTCATGACGATTCCAATCATTGACATACCATTCGATTCCATTTAAACCATATAAAAAATCGCTATACCCAGACATTAAATTCAAATGCTTGAGATCGCTATTAAACAATTTTACTTCTGATATGTCTATTTCGCTTATTTCCAGCCACTTAGAGATGACATCCAAAGTGTCTTGACCATTTTCTACTAAATCGGAATAGTCTATAAACCGAACCTTACTGTCGTTTTGGCTTTCTCGCATTATCTTTATATTGCAATAATTCCATTGACCAATAAATTGCTTCAAAATATCGTCATCAAGATATTCCATCGAAGATGCAGTCTTTGGACCTGGCATTCTATCCACTCTACTTTCAACTTTCAAAGCACGGTCACGTCTCTCCTCAACTGTTACGTTCATTGAACTACTTCTCGCATAAGCCAATGGGTTTCTTACGATACAGATAATTTTACTATCCGGATAAAGGGCTCTCAAATATCTATAATTCACAATATTCATTGGACTTTTATTCAGAATCCTTTTGGCCCCACCCCTATGATAAAACCTGTACATGAAAAATGCACTATCTAATATTCGCCTTTCACGCTGTACATCTTCAATATCTTCGAAAACATCGTTATTTTGATTAATCAAATAATTTCCCTTGGGATAAAACAATTCATTGTATTCACTTAAGTTTATTATTTCTTGACTTCTTCCAAGCAATTTTGCTAATAGTGTAGTGCCACTATGCGGCATTCCAACGATGAAAATAGGCTCATTCAACTTTGGTTTAATTACATTAATCAAAAATTTCAAGAGAAAATATTTTGTCAGGTACTTTGATGCTTCCGAAACAATATCACGAATCCAATTATTCTGCCAAGCACGAATCAGATTTCGAATGTCAATTCTTCCCAGCAAGGGATCTATATTAATGGTTTTTTGAATTACCCTTTTTTTAAGTTCTTCTTTTAAATGATAATCTTTCATCTAATAATCTAATTTTTCTAATACTCTTGAAATTGAAGTCATTGCATACAAAATAGGCACTAGTAATACTGAGGGAAATATCTTTTTATTTCTGCATTTAACATATGAAATTATTTCTTCGTATTTCGAGAACGCATTTCCAATATTTATCTCTTCGTGTGGATAATATACATATCCTCTCTTTTGTATATGCTCCAATATTTCTGTCAATCCACTAAAATTATTAAATGTCAGAGATGGATCCTTGATTATCTCTGGATGACCACCCGAGTCTAATGTCAACGGTATTAGTCCGCATGCCACGGCCTCAATTAAACTATTACTACAAGGGTCATTTTCACTAGCGGTAATGTAAATATCATAATCACTCATCTTATGCAATAATTCGTCATGATCCATTACACCAAGGTCCTTAATTACCTTAAATCGATGAGCTGTATTCCCAATAAATTCGACCTCTATATTCTGTACTTTAAGAAGCCAATCATCTAATTTTCTATAATAATCGAAACCCTTACGTTTATTATCACTCCAGGTACTGATCAACACCTTTAATGGCGCCCCCGGCTTTATCTCAACAAAACCTTCCATCATTCGGTTTGAACCATTACTAATAATTGAATATTCTCCAACATTACCATATTCCAACATTTTACTAGCAGACCATCTAGATTGAAAAATAGTGTAATTAGCCAAATATCTCGAAAAAAGTTGGAAGCATTTGTCATAAATTCTACCGCTAAATTTACCCCTAATTAAGGAAACAGGACCATCAATACGATTTATCAATGCTATGTCATACTTTTGACTCTTCCACCAACTCCTAAGCCAAAGTTTACGAAAGTTGTCCGGACTGGAGTTAAGAATTACCACAGTACTTTTTTCAATATCAGATGTGTACATGTCTTTTTCCTCAAAATGCCTCTTTAATTTCTGTAAAAATTGATTCGCACCACCACTTGGACCTTTAACCCAATTAAACTGTATGTTCACCTGCATATTATGTCCTTTAATAGATTTAGGTAATTCTCTTCATTTTGAATTTTCAAAGCAAGTCGTCGTCCGTCCTCGTTCAATTTCTTATAGAAATTAAATCTTTCTACTAGTTTACTCCTAGCTTCATCACTAGTAGAAAAAATTGAGTCATTAGGTAAATAATCTCTCGCGTGGCCCACATCCGTACTTAAAACATGGGTTTTTGTGAGGAGCGCTTCGGGTATTGCCTTAGGACCTCCTTCGCTTTCGCTTGTTACTAGGATAACATCACAAGAACAAATCAGTGAGTGTATATGATCTTCTGGTAAAGAATTAACACCCAAATCATCATCCTCTGACCGATATCCTACAAATGTGTACGGAATATCTAATTCTTCCAAACTTCTACGAATGTAATGACGACGAGGTCCCGCGAGGATAATTTCGAACTTTTCAAAGTCTAGACCTCGCACAATGTCAATAAACAAGTCCGGATTCTTCTGCCATTTTGGCATGAAGAGATTTGCCCCCGTTGAATCGCGCATAAAGTTTCCAATTCTTAGTTTTTTTGACGAACCTTTCTCAACCTCTGGATCCTTGAGATAGATGCTAGAAACGAGAATCGGCAAATAAGAAATATTTCCTTTTAACGAATTATTACTTAATACCCTCATTTGTTTCGAGCTAGGGCATATCCAAGTTACATTCTTAGAATCAAAAGACATCAATTTCGACCAGTTTTCTGAGTCCTCTGAAACAAAATTTGACAAGAACAGAAACTTTTTGCCAGGCATTTTAAGCATCCAACTTGGGGTCTGATTCCACCAAAACGAATATACGTTAAACCAAATAGGCCATATTTTAAAGCCTGACTTTCGCAAATATGGAAGAACATTCTCCTGATCACTACCAATGCTCCATACAGCCTTTCTAAAAGGGTAAATAGATAATATTCTCATCTATCCTTTAGTAATTGAATGATTTCTTCATTTTGGAATACCTGCATTGGATCTTTTAACTCATGACACAATAAAGCTTTACCAAATAAAAACGCATACTTAGTATTGTCCTTTGAATAGAAATTACTTTTAGAGTTATAAAACTTGTAGAATTCACCTGTAACAGGATTCCAAAACTTCCAGCCACATTCTAAAAGCTGTCGACTCTTCTTCAAATATTTCGTATCACCATATAGAACATAGTAACGAAAGAATGCAACACTCAAATCAGTTTGTTCATCCACAAAATAAATAGATGATTTTTCATTGCGTCTTAATCCAGTCTCATTGATAGGCCCAAACGTTTCAATCAAAACTGATAAGTCACGACGGAAAGCTATATTATCCACATAAACGGTGAAATCAATCAGTAGGTCCAAAAGCGCTATCTTCTGACATAAATTAGTTTTACCTATTAAAAAATGCTCTCTTGGACTTTTCGTATTATTCAATATTGTTCGAATGTGATTTTCAACAATTTTTGACAAATCCAGTCTATTATCTGTTCTTATAATATCTATTGCAGCAAATAAAGCATTTGTGATATCTTTCATAAACTTGGACGGATGCAGCGAAGTCCAAGAAAAGGGTTTCAAAACACCTTTTTTAGAAACACCACCCTGCACCGCAAATAGCATAACTTTGTCCTTCAAATAAGAATGTATGGAGGATGTATAAGTAAAATAATCATTCATGTCAATAGCTGCTAACCACTCTTCAAGTTCTTCTTTTAACTTTTGAGCCAAACGACTATCAGAACTTCCAAGGGCTTCAACTAAACCAAATGATCGTGGCGTTCGTATTTCTAAGGCCTGCTGTTCACTATTTATCACGTGATTACCAGGTAAATATAAAGCGTTTAGTTCATTAAGTACTCGTCTGATTAACTCAATTCGGCCCGCAGCATAATAAGCACCGATATATTCATCCAGTCTCCAGAGAGCACAATTAGAACCATCTAAAGCCAAATCGCTAATACTACCCACTACACTCCGTTCCAATATTGAAAAAGCATGCTGCCTAGAGGTCAATAATATCACGTGAATACAATCATCTAAATCATTCAAGACATATTTACTCGACTTAAGATTTAATCTTAATCTTCCTTCTATTGTACGCAATTCAAGGTTATATTTTACCCAATTTTTAAAATTCATAGCTACACGTTCTTAAATATTCTGCGATATGCCATGAAATATCCAATTTCAAACAGTAATATAAGTAAACCCAAAAGTCTTATATCTAAAATAATACAGAATGTAACTAGAGTGCTTTTAATTATGCTAGCATTTTTAGCTATTTCAATATTTCGAATATAAAATTTAGACTTAGAGTAATACATTGCTAGTTCTAACCGCTTGGTAATAAAATACAATGAAACTCCTACTGGCAAAGTATAAAGGACAATATAGTATATATCTACATTGTAATAATAACGCACGAGTAGAACTGTAAATAACAGAAGAAAAAGGGGAGAAAACTTTACCAATATAGACAGCAAACGCGTTTTGGATACAATAGACTCATCGATAATTGGTTTTAATGCATTTTTGGCATGAAACGACGGAGCTACAGCAAGATGATAATTAACCAATTCATTCGGAAAAAACAAACCAATAATCATTCTATCAATATATGCTGCAATATTGGCCCATAAATTAATCATAGTAATTGAAAGCCCTCTCTTAATTACTCTTCTTCTCAAAGAAAACTGAAAAGACTTCCATGGAACGATTAATAAGAAAATAGTAAAAAGCATAATTTCAAAAGTCAACCAAGAAGTAATTCCCTGATATAGCTTAGACATAAAACCAATATGCATCAATATCAAAAAAAGACCCAATGCTCTAAGTATTAAAAATCTTTTTTCGACGAAATATCTTTGGATCACTACCGTAAAAAAAAGATTAGTTAAAGCAATACATATATATGCGATGTAATCTATTTCCAAAGCGACGAATGATATCGCGGAAAAAAGAACAAAAAACGCCACTAATATTATTCTATACTGATAAGCTAAATATGCGAGATTTGTTTTTTTCGAAAAACCGTACTTCACTAGAACCGGTGACAGACCAGATATTGTTATGAATTGAATTAGCCAAGTAAACCCTGTCACGAATTGATAGTTCGCATAGGCTGTTGACCCAACTTGCTCTAGTAAAATCTTAAAATATACGAGAGTAAGCAATACAGTTACTCCATGCATTAGTATTCCTAATACCTTAATGTAGCGGGTCATTGTTCAATTTTGTAATGATCTTTGTACCACTTTATAGTTTCTTTTAACCCCTTTTCTAAGTTAACCTGTGGTGAATATCCGGTGAGTTCGAACAGTCGGGCAGTATTAGCATAAGTTTCAGCCACATCTCCTCTCTGAGCCTCAACAAAGATTTTATCCAGTTTTCGACCGCTATAATCCTCTATTAACTCTATAAATTTTCCTAATGTTGAAGGTTTTCCATATCCAATATTTAATACTTCAGCTCCAGAAAACGCATGTTTTGAGTTTACTAAATTGAAGACTCCCTCTACTATATCATCAATAAAAGTAAAATCTCTTTTTTGATTACCGTGATTAAAAACTTTTATCTCTTCTCCACTATATGCGGCATTAGTAAAAATCAACGGCGCCATGTCTGGTCTTCCCCAAGGTCCATAAACCGTAAAAAATCGAAGACCTACTGAATGAACTTGTTTGGTTTTATAATAAGAATATGCCATAAGTTCATTAGCCTTTTTTGTTGCAGCGTAATAACTTTCGGGCTTATTGCATGGTGCGTTTTCAGAAAAAGGCTGAGGGCTATTCTTGCCATAAACAGAACTGCTACTTGCGTAACAAAAATAAGAGATTTTCTTTAACTCCACGAACTCCAATACTTTTTGGAAGCCAAGAATATTCGAATAGAGATAAGCGTTTGGATTTTCGATACTGTATCTAACTCCTGCTTGGGCAGCCAAATGAATGACGATATCTATTTCTAGCTTTTCCAAGGAACTCCATACATCGGAGTTTAAGTCTTTCTCGTACATGATAAAACTTGCATCAACTTTCATGGAAAAACGATGAATCTCATCAAGTCGATCTCTTTTAAGATCAACAGAATAATAATCATTCATATTGTCCAATCCTATTACGTCAAATCCTTCTTTCAAAAACCTCAGTGTAGTATGCATACCAATAAATCCAGCAGCACCAGTAATTAATACTCTAGCCATAGCCCTATGCTTTTGTTTTTTCAACGATTCTTTCTCCTTGACCGATACCGAAGTAATCAAACCCGACCTCTGCCAACACTTCGCGGCGGTAGAGGTTACGACCGTCAAAAACGACTTTATTCCTCAGCGAAGAACCTACTTTCTCCCAGTTCGGCACACGAAACTCAGCCCATTCTGTAATCAACGCCAATGCATCTGCACCTTTCAAAGCTTCCATCTCGTCTGGGCAATAGGTGATTCGGTCGCCAAGGTCGAGTTTGGCTTCTTCCATTGCTACGGGATCGTAAGCACGAACTTTCGCACCGGCTTCCAATAACAACTCGGCAATAACAATCGACGGCGCTTCACGCATATCGTCGGTATTTGGCTTAAACGACAAGCCCCAGAGGGTAATGGTTTTGCCTTTCAGATCTCCACCAAAGTAGGCGTTGATCTTATTGAATAATACGCTTTTCTGATCGTTATTCACCTCTTCCACAGCTTCAAGGATACGCATCACATGGCCATTCTCACGGGCTGTTTTAGCCAATGCCTTCACGTCTTTTGGGAAACACGATCCCCCGTACCCTATCCCAGGATATATGAAGCGATTTCCAATGCGTGGATCGGAACCAATTCCCTTGCGCACTGCGTTTACATCAGCACCCACCTTCTCACACAACAACGCAATGTCATTCATGAACGAAATCTTAGTTGCCAGCATACTGTTCGCTGCATATTTTGTCATTTCCGCCGATGGAATATCCATGAAGATCACCGGATGTCCGTTCAAGGTGAACGGACGATAGAGCTTGTCCATGATTTTCTTTGCGTCGTCGCTATCCACACCCACCACGATGCGGTCCGGCTTCATGAAATCCTCAATGGCTGCACCTTCTTTCAAGAATTCTGGGTTGGAAGCTACATCGAAGCCAAAGCTAACATCGCGCATGCTCAAAACATTGTTCACTGCGCTGCGTACTTTCTCCGCTGTACCAACGGGAACAGTGCTCTTGGTGATGACAACAAGATAGTCGGTCATTTTCTCCCCGATTTCCTTAGCCACGCCCAAAACATACTTTAAATCGGCTGAGCCGTCCTCGCCTGGAGGAGTTCCTACCGCAATAAAAGCTGCCTCCGCGCCACGAATAGCATCGCCTAAATCAGTCGAGAAATTCAAACGTCCCTTACTGTAATTGCGCTTTACAATCTCATCGAGACCAGGCTCATAAATTGGTAAAACACCGCTTTTCAAACCTTCGACTTTATTTTGGTCAATATCGACACACGTTACCTCAATTCCCACATCGGAAAGACATGCACCTGTGACTAAACCAACGTAACCGGTTCCTACAACTGTGATTTTCATATTATTTATAGTGTTCTAAGATTTGACTGATTGTCCAAAAACCATGCATAGGTTTTAGAAATTCCTTTTTCCAGGGTAATTGATGAATTCCAGCCTTGACTACTTAACTTTCTCGTATCCAGTAATTTACGAGGAGTACCATCTGGCTTATTCGTGTCCCACTCTAAATCTCCTTTATGTCCAATAATGGATTGTATAAGTAAGGCTAAATCGTTAATGGTCAAGTCTACCCCGGTACCTACATTATATAGGTGCTCTTCTAATATATTCTCTAAAGAGAATAACACTGCTTGACCTAAATCATCAACATGAAGGAATTCTCGCATAGGAGAACCCGATCCCCACAGCTCAACAGAAGTGTTCCTATTCATCTTTGCCTCGTGAAACTTTCGAATCATCGCGGGCAAAACGTGTGAAGAATTTAAATCAAAGTTGTCGTTTGGACCATAGAGATTAGTAGGCATAAGAGACACATAGTCTCTTCCGTATTCTTTGCGCAAAGCTTCTATGAGCTTAACCCCTGAGATTTTCGCAATCGCATACCACTCATTCGTTGGCTCAAGAGAGTCTGTTAGTAAATACTCTTCTTTCAAAGGCTGGGGTGCAAACTTTGGATAGATACAACTCGACCCAAGAAAAATAAACTTAGGAACGTCATTATCATGGGCAGAACAAATCAGGTTGTTCTGAATGAGCATGTTGTCCATTAAGAACTCATACGGATATGTGTCATTCGCTAAAATACCCCCAACCTTTGCCGCTGCATCAATAATTGCAAAAGGTTGCTCTATTCTAATAAACTTTTCAACAGCCTTCTGATCTCGTAAATCAAGTTCTTTTGAAGATTTTCCAACAAGATTGGTATATCCTTTTGCTTCCAAGGCTCTCCAGCAAGCCGAGCCCACCATACCACGATGGCCAGCAATGTATATTTTATCAGACTTCTTAATCATTACTCAAAGTAATTTAGAGTTTGATAACCTCCATCTTCGAGGTATTTGTCTTTTCGCATAAGCTTTAAGTCTGAGCTCATCATATCCTCAACTAGTTCGGATAACTGAATTTTTGGTTCCCAGCCTAATTTCTCTTTTGCTTTTGTAGGATCACCAATCAAAATATCTACTTCAGTTGGGCGGAAGTACTTTGGATCAATCGCTAATACTTCTTTACCTTCTTCCAACTTGTAATTAGGATTGTTGCACTTTGTAACTATTGCAACCTCATCAATTCCTGAACCAGAGAATTCTAGTTCGATACCTACATGGTCAAAAGCCATTTTCACAAAGTCACGAATCTTAGTGGTCTTTCCGGTGGCAATAACCCAGTCTTCAGACTCTTCGGCTTGAAGAATCATCCACATCATTCGAACGTAATCCTTGGCGTGTCCCCAATCTCTTTTAGAGTCCAAATTTCCTAGATAGAATTTGTCCTGAAGCCCAAGTGCGATTCTTGAAACAGCTCGAGTGATTTTACGCGTTACGAAGGTCTCCCCACGTATAGGGCTCTCGTGATTAAAGAGGATACCGTTAGACGCAAACATTCCATATGCTTCACGGTAGTTTACAGTAATCCAATAGGCGTACATTTTTGCTACAGCATATGGAGAGCGTGGATAGAATGGAGTTGTTTCTGTTTGTGGTACCTGTTGTACTTTACCATATAGCTCTGAGGTAGAGGCTTGATAAATGCGTGTCTTCTTCTCTAGACCAAGAATCCGTATAGCCTCTAACAATCTTAATGTTCCGATACCATCAGCATCTGCTACATATTCCGGAACATCAAAGGACACTCGCACATGGCTCATCGCGGCAAGGTTATATATTTCATCCGGCTGAATTTCTTGGATCAATCGAACAAGGTTTGTACTATCTGTCATGTCTCCGTAGTGCATGAAGAATTTTGCTCCATCTAGATGCGGGTCCTGATACAAATGATCGATTCGATCAGTATTGAATAACGAAGTTCTACGTTTTAATCCATGAACAACGTAATCCTTTTTGAGAAGAAATTCTGTGAGGTAAGCCCCGTCCTGGCCGGTTACACCGGTAATTAATGCTACTTTACTCATCTTAGTCTTTATAGTTTTTTCAGCAACCAACTGCTCGATTGAATTTTATCTCCTAGCCCGTCTACAAGGGCTATGCCCATTTTTTCACAGATTAGGCGTTCTGGCATGGTGTCGTTGTTTTGATCGCCGCCGTTAGCAAAAGCCAACTCATAACTATCGCCATACTCATTAGCGATTTTTTCTAGCGTCGCACACACTGTACGATCTTCATCTAAAGATAGAATCGCTTGATCAACGGCCTTGATATTGGACACGATGATCATGCGCTCTTCCTCGCTTTGAAACTCTTTACTGCCTTTCAGCGCTCTTTGGTTATCGTTATTTACAATCACAAAAAGCTCATCGGCCATCGCTTTCGCATTGTTAAAATACTCCAAGTGCCCCTTGTGAATAGGGTTAAAGTATCCGGATACTATGACAGCCTTTTTCTTCATGTCATTTTTATGTCTTGCTCACCGTAATTCGCCGTAAAATACGGCAGGTTTGCCCGCAACCGGGCAATCATTGTTCGTCCTGTTTTTGCCAGACCAATAGCGCAGTTTCTGGGTCTATATCCATACCGCTGCTGCTCACTTGCCAGGTAATGGTCTTTTCGATTAAGGGTTCCACCTTACCCATCAGCTCACCCAGGTAATCCGTATCCAGTGCCTCGCCCACCAAGGTCACTTCCAGCTCCTCGCTGTTAATGCCCATTGCTAAAGCACCTGTAATCCATACTTGCTCTAATGTATCGCCAATGCGCGAGACCACGCGATCGACAAGCGCGTCAATACCGGTCACCTTGCGGAGCATGTTCGATAAATCTGTGGTGAGTGGGTGGGCGGTGTTGACGCTGTAGACTTTGCGTCTTCCCTGTTCTTCGGCCGAGAGTAGGCCTGCTTCTTCTAGGCGGTTGAGCTCTACACGTACACTGTTGGTGTTTTCGTCGAGCTCCTTGCTTAGACCCTGGAGGTAGCCGCTTAAATTTTGATTCAGAAAGAATCGAAGCAGCAGCTTAAGCCGGGTCTTAGAAGTAATAAGTGGTCCTAGGAGGTTGCTGGGCATGTGGTCTTTTTTTCACGGCTTCGCCGCGGTGAGTCACATCCAGCTTTAAAAGAAAGCTACGGTAGCTGTGCCCACCGGCGGGTCTATGCCGGGGTAGTGCATACAGATAGTGCAAGCGCACTTTTATTGTATCACTGGTATTGGTTTGGAATGTAAAAGTAAGATAGAATGGGACACATCAATGTAAACAGTAAGTAAAATTTTTACTTGTTGTTCACTTTGCCTCGCTTGAGACTTTTTTAAGAAGGTCGTTGAAGCGCCTGAAGCTCGTTTTGCGTGAGGTCCAGACTAAGCTGTATGCCCAGCTCTTTGAGTTGCACGAGGGCCTTGGAATTGGACGTGTCTAACAAGACCCCTTCCTCATTCATAAACTTACCAGAAGTAATGCGCACGTAGGTACCGGGTGTAATGTCGGTAACCTTGAGCCGCTCGTGGTCGTAATGGCCCAGCCACTTTTGAATGGTAGCAATTTCTTCTTCTCGAACAATGGCGGGACGGCGTAACCAAAAAAGGTAGCGCACGGTACCTGGATAAGTAAAGACCTCGTCGCGTTTGTGGTCTTCTATTTGAATGAATACGTATCCTTTAAACAGGGGTTCTTCTACCACCTTGGTGCGATCCGACCATTTGTGAACGACTTTTTGTAAAGGGCAATAGACGGTATAGCCAGCACCTGTTAAACGCTCCGCTACTTTTTTCTCGTGACGGGGTTTGGTATAGAGGACGTACCAGTTACGCTCGGCGGGGTCCGTAGCTTTCATTACCTTTAACTCTTATCGTC
>Ga0206125_10002609_pt1 | contig 18608 bp, 13 predicted proteins | sample Helgoland_Spring_4_FD_148598 | JGI IMG/M metagenome (GOLD analysis project Ga0206125, IMG submission 148598) | Pelagic subsurface seawater microbial communities from Kabeltonne, Helgoland, North Sea - Helgoland_Spring_Bloom_20160331_1 | ecosystem: Environmental > Aquatic > Marine > Epipelagic ... | reverse complement strand
GCATGAGCGACTACGCTGAGATTGAGGCTGGTACGAACCCGAATGATAAGAGCGAGTACCCGGCGTATTTGAAGGTACAGGTGTCGTTGGCGAAGGGTATTCCGACTACTGGAGCTAGTAATGCAACTGTCCTGATCGGTGGTGCATTGTACCCTGTGTCTCTAGTGCGTGGTAAAGGAACGGTACAGGTTAGCTTACCAAGGTTCGAAACTTACGACGTGAGCGCATCGATGGATGCGTTGACATCTGGCACCCCAAGGCCGGTCACGCTGAACAAAGCAAAAAAGCTGTCCTTGGTACTCGATGGCGACAGTGATGAGGACGGCTTGCCCGACTCGCTGGAAGCACGCTACAAGGGTGATCCGGAGAATGCTGACACTGATGGCGATGGCATCCCTGACGGTGAAGAGGTATACAAGTACAGGACGAGGGTTAACTTGGCTGACACTGACAAGGATGGGTTTACCGACAAGCAGGAGATCGACCTCGGAACCAATCCTTTGAGTTCGAAAGATAAGCCTGCGGCATATATTGAGCGCCTAGTATTGATTGATTGGCAGTTAACTTACGAAGCTACCGATGGCTACATCTATGAAAATTGGGACACAACTGCATTGGCTTATTTTTTAAGTTCGGCAGTCAAAGATCCTCAGCAAGGCGCATCGATTTATTTGAAGTATTCCCTGGATGGCTCGAACTTGAAGTGGATTGTACGTAATAATAGTGGAGACACCGATGTGACCTCGTTGATGCGCCCAATTAAAGTATCTAAACCAGCACAACTAGACGGTGAAGTTATTTCACCAATTGATGATGATGGGAGTTACTATGTCGCACAAATGTTCTCACTGGCAATAAAGGCGGGAAAAACGAAGTCTCTTAGCCTGGTGGTTGCAGGACAGAGTGCCTTTATTCCAGTCGGCGAAAATTCAAGTGGCTTGGATATCGATCTAGCGATTGAATCCGACTATACAGCATTGGGTTTGTTAAAAGATTCAAGTATGAGCGATGGGCCGATCTTGATCGAAGGTACACTAACCATGGGGGATGAAGTCGCTAACGTGCTGGGTCAGAGCATCGGGCCCGTGGATTTAGAAACGAGGTAGTATCCAAACCTATCTTTGCCGCAGAAATCTGCGGGCAAACGGAGGTCACTGCTGGTGACGGCACTCGCTGCGATATCCTCACGGACTCTTATGCCATCGAGGTGGACTTTGCCCGCAAATGGGGAGAGGCCATCGGATCGAAAACATCTGATTCGAGTGAACAGTATTATCCAGAATTACGACCTGCCGATTAAGGTCTGGGAGATGCGCGCATAGGCGCATACGAGCAAAGCAGCGCACCTGTCGCTATTGCGGCAAGGGCAAAGGTCGATACGCCAAAAAGGCGTCAGGTAATGATTGCAAGATGTGTGGTGGAGCTAAAAAATAACAGAAAGATGAGCTTGTCAGACGACTATTTTTGGTAATGAGTAAATCATTATAAATCTACCCCAGATAAACAAGACGTTAGCGATTCTTATTGCAGGCTTGCTGAGCATGTTTGCGATCGCGCCTGAAGTTGAAGCTGGACCAAAAAAACCAATTATTACTAGCGTTGAGCTCGACCTTGATGCTGGTAAGATGATCGTAACGGGAAGGTATTTCGGAACTAGTGAACGGCGAATCAGAGTTCGTCTTCATCTCGCAGAAGCTGGCCCCGTCACCCTCCAAGTAGACAGCCTTACGAAGCTTCAGCTAACAGAAGAGGTGCCTACCCTGCTCGATCAGCTCATCGTGAGTGGGCTTCCTCTAAACATCGACGAATTTGCTGGTATGCATCGGCTTGAGGTACGTAAGAAGAAGTTTATTGGGACTACAACAGTGACTATAGGTGCGGAAGGACCAGCGGGTGCTGATGGTGCTTATGGTCCCGCAGGACCAAAAGGAGAGCAAGGTCTACCTGGCGCACAGGGACCACAAGGTGCTGATGGCACGCAGGGCGAACGAGGACCAGAGGGTCCGCAAGGGCCTGCAGGTGTGGGTGGAACAGATGGTGTAGACGGTGTGGATGGAACTTCTGTAGTGCTTCTCGGTTCAGTCGCTGATTTTGCTAGTCTTCCTGAGGGAGCTACACAGGGAGACCTTTGGGTAACCTTAGATACAGGTGCTGGCTGGGTTAGCGATGGCGCAGCAGATTGGACCAACGTGGGGCAAATTCAAGGACCCGAGGGTCCTAAAGGTGAACAAGGTGTTGCAGGTCCAGCGGGACCTACGGGTGCTGACGGATTAAAGGGTGATATTGGTCCTAAAGGAGATCAAGGTGACCAAGGTGTTGTTGGTCCTACAGGGCCTAAAGGAGACACGGGATCTCAAGGATCTCAAGGGCCACAAGGCCTCAAAGGGGACAAAGGCGAGCAAGGCTTACAAGGGTCGAAGGGAGATCAAGGGTCGAAGGGAGATCAAGGGCCCCAAGGTGTAGCTGGTCCTGCAGGAGCCGACGGGATTGGCATCAGCGACACATCCATTGATGCAGACGGGAACTTGATTGTGACCCTTACAGATGGATCAGTTATTAATACAGGTTCTGTCAGGTTTATGGCTTTCGATTTCTATGCTATAAAAATTGATGGCGGCAATGCCCTTTACCGCTTCAATTCTGCTGATATCGGAAATTTAGAAACAATCGGCGCAATTCCCTATCAGGGCATCCTCAGTGAGCTAATTATTACTACAAATAGTACTATATACACATTCGATCGAACAGCCAATGCCTTATTAACCCTGAATACGGCTGACGCGTCTGTACTGAATAATGTCGGTCTGGACGTGGATGTGGTTGCGGGACCTCGTGGCTATGACCTATCTTCAACAGGTATCTTGTATGGCATCTTTGGAGGCGGTTCAACAGGGATCCAGCTCAGGACGATTAATCCTCAAACTGGGACAACTGCGCTTGTTTGTGAAGTATCTGGCGCACGTCAAATTGAGGCAATATCATTTGCCGATGATGGAAAACTATATGCGATCGGTTCTCCCACCTCAATAAACCCAAGTCACCACTTATATACTCTCCCTTATGAAGGTGCTGTTATGGGACAGTTAGCCCTAATTAGTGAGCTCGATTTCACTCCGCTAAGTGCTCAGGGCAAGGACATTGATACACTTACCATTGGTCCTGATGGATATTTGTATGCTGCTGATAGCCTAGCAGGCACTAATGCAGAACTTTACCGTATAAATCCAGTGAATGCAGATGTGGTTAACCTCGGAGCCACGGGTGTTCTCGAGCTCAACGGCCTTGCTGCAGTATTAACTCCAAGCCAAGGAGGCCACGATGGAAAATCCATGCTCTCAGGCACGGGCTCCCCCTCTGATGGACTTGGCACAGGTGGAGACACCTATCTTGATCGTGCAAGCGGAGACTTGTATTTCAAGATATCTGGCACCTGGAATGACACGGGGCAAAGCCTGATTGGACCCGAGGGACCGCAGGGACCACAAGGTGTTGCTGGACCACAGGGACCACAAGGTGTAGCTGGACCACAAGGCCTCAAAGGAGACACGGGTGCAACAGGACTACAAGGCACACAAGGCCCTCAAGGAATCAAAGGCGATATGGGTTTGATAGGTCCTAAGGGAGATCAAGGTGTGGTCGGCCCTATAGGTCCAGAGGGTCCGCAAGGGCCAGCTGGCAGTGATGGCAACATTCTTCTCGATGGCCTGAAAATGGTGCGTGGAAGCGGGGGGGGCGACGGCACCTTGCTACAGGGAGAGGGGTTCACTGTAACCCGTGCCTCGACTGGACGATATAGTATAACTTTTGACGAAGCCTTCCAAGCAACTCCAACGGTAGTAGCGACATCACATGGGGAGGGAACCATCAGATCAACAAGTGGCGCATCAATACTTAACCTGACCTCGGATGGATTTGATTTATACATTTGGCAAGCACAACAGTACTATTCTCTACCAGTAGATACGTCGTGGCATTTCATCGTAATTGGGCAGTAAAAGCCGTGAAATTCAGTACGTTTCTCCTGTAACCTCGCTTCTTTATCCCTAATATGTGCTGGATGATTGGCGCTAGGGCGCTGAGTCTGGTTTCGATCAACCTCGGCAATTGCTAGAAGCCGGTGTAGAGGCTCTTGGGGGCCTCCCTGAGCCTCCTTTGACCACTAATCATCTATCCCACGCAGCAGCCCGCAGTCACTCTGCGGGCTGCCTTCTGTCTGGGATGGACGACCCCCCACCGCGTCACCTAACCTGGGAATTTATCAGGGTGGTAAGTATGAGCGATGGGCCGATCTTGATCGAAGGTACACTAACCATGGGGGATGAAGTCGCTAACGTGCTGGGTCAGAGCATCGGGCCCGTGGATTAGAAAACCGCCTAGTTCATATGAAGTGAGCCCAAAATAATATAGTATCTAGTTAGTTGATTTGATGATATTACAATTGACCAATGAGACGAAGCCCTGATTTTAAAGCGATGAGCAACTTCTTCAAGATAAGCATCATTTGTCTCGCCGGCACCCTAGGTATCGCTTCGATAGTTATATTGATTAAGACCCCTCAAGATGAGGCGCACTCTTACACATCCACAGAAGAATTTGAAAATCCAAATTTATTACATCAATTAAATATAGGAAAAACTTTTTACACAAAGGAGCGGAAATACGTATTCCCACTTAATGGATCCACGGCTGACCGAAATCCTCCCACATTACTGTGGCCCATAAATGCCAAGCACGATCCTGGGACCGAACTGACTTCGCATCGCATTTTTATCGCCACATCGCCAAATTTTGACAGAGATCAAATCATCGCTTCGCCTATACTTAAATGGGCTATATACCGCCCTGACGATCCGCTGCATCCCGGCACCTACTACTGGAAATACGAAACCACATACAAGGGGAGACCTCATCTTTCTTCTGCCCAAACATTCCAGATTTCAAGCGAAACTCCAGTTGATGAATTGCCGTGTTCAACCGATTTGGTGAAGAAACTACCGAAACACCGGCCGCGACTTCTTACCTGCCGCCTATCTCCCGAAGAACTTCGAAAAACCTTTAATGACAAGAACGAGGCCCAATCATTCATTCAGGCTGCTGACCACCTGATAGATGAAAACGGGCGACTTATATTCAAAATACCAACTGCGCCAAAAGGCCCGTTTCCTGACGATTGGAAAGGTCAAAAAAATACGAGAGACGCCGTCAAGATGCATGGTCGTATTACTTCAAATGTAACTAACAGGCTTCTCCAAGCCTATCTATTGACAGGCGATGAGAACTATGCACAACTGGCCATTAGATTAGCCATGGAAGCAGCTGAGAGGACACGTACCAGCGACATTACACTCCAATTTACAAATAACTTTGGTAATGCTGGCCTTATCATGACCATGGCTCTGACCCTCGATACTTGCTACGACTCACTGAGCGAAGAGCAAAAGCGCAAACTGACATCAGCCATTTCCATGAGGATTGATTCTTTTTTTGAAAGGGAATGGGCAAATAAACTTGAAATATTAGCTCAAAGAGGGCATGCTTGGCAAGAGCTGCTTAATAACGTCCTCTACGGGGCTATCGCCGTTCACGGTGAAACAGCAAAGTCTGAGCTATGGATTCGCTATATTTATGAACTTTGGAATGCTCGATTTCCTGCTCTTGGTGGTGAGGACGGGGCTTGGGCTGTTGGGCCAAACTATCTGGAGCATAATTTTGAAACCATAATTCGCATCCCAGCCATATTTCAATCTATCTGTGGCATCGATTTATTTGACCACCCGTTTTACGCGGAAGTTGCAAAATACTGCACCGCCCTACCATGGATGCCTGGATTTAGTGATGGATACGCCGATTACAGTCGACGCAACTTTAATGTTAGGGATTACATTACAGCCCTTGACATCGTAAGCCCGAGCCCTTGGACGAAATGGTATATCCGAAACTCTGCACCTCTCAAAAAAGCACTTTTCTTTCATGGATTATTGGATTGGAATGCACTTGTGCTTCTCAAGAGTTTTGAGGAAAAAAGGACCAATGATATTAGCCAACTTGAATTAAATAATTATCTTTTTAGTTCAACTGGCCTTGCGATATTTCACAGTGATAGGACTGATTTGACCAGTAATATCATGCTCTCATTTAAATCAAATCCCTGGGGCCCAACCGGACATGCCCAACGCGAACAAAACACATTTAACATTCAGAAGAACGGGGAGCCTGTCTTTTTCAGGTCTGGATTTCGGATTTCTGCACAGGACCCGCATAATCAGCTCTACTACGCGGACTCAAGGAGTAAAAACAGTATACTAGTTAACTCACGTGGTCAGGCAGAATCGTCAGAATCCACCGGTTACTTAACTCATTTCTTTCACGATGACGACGACGAAATCTCTTATGTCGCAGGTCAGGCTAAAAATGCATACAATGCTAATTCAGAATCAAAGCTAATAAAAAAAGAATTAGAAATATTCAATGAGGAACGAACTGGCGGCCTCGATATTGAAGATTTCACTCGTCATGTCATATTTTTAAAGCCCCATTATATTGTTATCTATGATTCCCTTCAAGCAACCACGCCATGTGACTGGGAGCTCATGCTTCACGCGCATCAAGAAACCATATTAAAAGATAATTGCCTGTCTCTGGAAGGGGATAACTTCTCGGCAACCGCCACCGTGCTGACTCACAACACATGCAAGATGAATCTTGGCAATGACATCAGCCCTTCTCCTGAAAACTGGAGAGGTATGAAATCGGAAGTCGGTGAGATGATTGCCTACAAGCCACGTTGGCACTTTAGTGCTGCCACTAATACTTCCAGTGAAAAAATGAAATTCCTAACTGTTATTTCCATCGCCCCCAAGGGGCAACCGGAAGCTATTATTAAAGAAAAGGGTTCCAATGAAATACAGCTCGGAAACTGGAAAATCACAGCGGATATAAACCCAGATAGTGAAGCATTCTTTCAAGTAGTTGCCTCAGATGCAGGAAAGAAGCTCACTCTGGAACCAGATGGGCAACTGACATTTGAGCATGCTGATTTAAAGAAGATAATTGAGCCGCTGGATATTAAAAAAATTGGTAGAGGGTTTTGGTGAGGATTTCATGCCTTGCTCGCATTGATTTGATCCTGCGAAGGTCTGGTGTTTCGAACATGCGGTGCGCCAGGGGTTGATACCAACGTTTCTGGAACTACATGGCTTAACTGTGCCGGAATTCGAAGATGCGAAGGCAGACCGTAAAAGTGTTTCAGCCCGTTCTGCGCTATGGGTGCTTGCGGCTAAGCGGGCTGTTGAGGGCATGAGCGCATCGGAAAGGCTTGTCCGCTGGTATTATGCGGCGTCGAATCATGCTCATTCTAAGCTCGCTCATTGTCGCGGAGAGGCATTCTGGCCGAATGTTGAAACTCGTGATCGCTTTCTGCGCGCGGCATTGGCCGATTTCCGTCATGCGGATTTCTGGAGTCAGCCCTATAGCAAGCCTCAGCTGGTTAATTGGACGACTAAGGATCAGAGTAATATAGAATCACATTTTCAGAACTGGGCGCAGGGCAGTTCGGTGTTACCTGAAATGCGCAAGGCGGCAAAATTGGCGCCTTATGATTTGAACGATGCGATCCCGCGCGCCGTGATAATTAAAATTTCTACCGAAACAGATTTGGGTGCAGGTGTTTGGTTCGAACTAAAAATTGGCGGTAGTAAGCGTTTGTGTGCGTCTCTTAGGGGGCCAAAAAGCGCTTAGTCCTTTTTTCGGATTTTACGCAGGAGTCGGTGGAGCGGGCTATGATCTTTGCGAACCGCGCTCCAGAGTGCCGCTTTTCGATCAGCATTAACAATACACATGTCTTCGGTTCGATCTAGCGCGTCGCACACTCGGTTCGCCTCCCCGAGAGGCATCGACCCCGTGTTGATTCCTGGAAATTCAAGATCGAATTCATCTTTAAGCCAGTCGAGATCAGTGCAACGCGCTTGGATTGCATGGTGAACATGATCATGCATACGCGGTCGAGTGAAGCCGTGCAATTGGCGATCGGCTGTTTCAATCGCAAGCCTAGCCTTTCCCCATGGAAAAGAACGCTCCTTGCGATTCACTTCTTGGATTAGGGCCATCGCTTCGGCGGAGAAGGTGGTATTGTCGTCTTTGCGACGTAAGAGTCGTTCTAGATCGAAGTCTTGGACATGCTGCGCGAAAAAGTCTTCAACGATGTCGCCATTTTTAAGTGTGCTGCGGTCGAGGGCACGCACTTTAATTGAACCCAGGCCACTCGCCTGGTAAGCTTCAAGCACAGAGCGGTAATAGTCTTTGGAAGGTAGAGTGAAATTAGGGTGCCGCTTTATATTCTGTTGAGACCTCGATAAGGCAAATGATGCGGGTTCACGCAGGTAGGCCGCGATTACAATCTCGGATGCCAGAGGCTTCAAGTGGGAGATTAAATTTCTAAATGCATCGGCCTCCATACATTGGAAGAGGCCCTCACTGCTTAGAATGATTGTGTTTGGCTTGAAAGTGCGCACATCATCTACCACTCCAGTCCACTTTTTACTGGAATTCTGAATGGCTTCCGATTGAGCTGATTCCAGCTGCTTCGCTGGAGATGCTCCGTGAGTCAAATAAGGTATGAGCACTTTGTGGTTATGATGAGCGCCGGTGTCAGGGTGAAATATACCGGCATCAAGCAACGCAGGTCTGGAAGCTTGCAGCGTCTTCTGTAAGGTCGTTGTCCCTGTCTTGGGATGGCCAATATGAAGTATGAGACGTTTACACTTCGAGGATTTATTTTCAACCAACATGTCTTAAGTAGAACTCCGTTGGCTTAAAGCTGTCAATAGCATGCTGCTCGAATTCATTGTTTTTCGATACCGAGTGTTGACGCATTTTTGTGCAGGAGAATGAAGTGGTAGATCTTCTGATTTTTACGGCACTTGGTCGTTGGAATGACCTTAATCGATCTTTAAGATTCTGCGGAGTCGATTGATTGGTCTTTGGTTTTTGAACACGGCATTCCAGAGCGCCGCCTTTCGGTCAGCATCTATAACGCACATGTCTTCAACTCGATCTAGTGCGTCGCACAATCGATCGGCATCGCTGTGAAGCATCGCCCCAGCTGCAATCTTCGGGAACTCAAGGCCGAATTCATCTTTAAGCCAGCCTAGATCGGTGCAACGGGCTTGGATCGCCTGTCGAACATGATCGTGCATACGCGGTCGAGTAAAGCCGTCTAATTCACGATCGGCAGTTTCAATCGAAAGCGAAGCTTTACGCCAGGGCAATGAACGCTCCTGACGATGCACTTCTTGAAGGAGTGCCATTGCTTCCGCGGAGAAGGTTGTATTGTCGTCTTTGAGACGGGAGAGTCGTTCTGGAGCGAAATGTGGAACATGTTGTGCGAAAAAGTCTTTAACGATGTCGCCGCCTTCCAGTGTTTTTCGATCGAAAATGCGAACCGTCATCGAACCCAGGCCGCTTGTCTTGTAGGGTTCAAGCATCGAGCGGTAATAGTCATTGGGGCGTAGAGTGAAGTTAGGCTTACTCTTGAGTTGCTGTTGAGCCCTCGATAAGGCAAGGGAGGCGGGTTCACGCAGGTAGGCAGCGATGACGATCTCGTGTGCCAGAGGCTGCAAATGGGAACCCATATTTTTTAATGCATCACCTCCTCGGTTTTGGGAAAAGCTCTCACTGCTTAGGATAATCGTATTTGGGTTGGAAGTTCTCACCTCTTCTACTAAGCCAGCCCACTTTTGGGCGGAATCCTTAACAATCGTCGATGACCTAGGTCCTAGCAGCTGCACCGTCGATGCTCCGCTAGCCAGATAGGGAAGCAGGGCTTTGTGGTTGGAATTCTTACCGATGTTGGGGTGCAATATCCCTGCGCCAATTAGTGCCGCCCTTGAAGCTTGTAGCGTCTTTTGCAAAGTGGTTGTTCCTGTCTTGGGATGGCCAATGTGGAGTATGAGACGTTGTGTCATGACTTGAAACTTAGTAAATGTTCATTTAACCAGTATGGATAAGGTAAAAAGCCGTTGGCCTCAAGCTGTCAATGATATCTCCAAGAAATGGACTATACCGATTCGAAATTGGCCAGCTGCGTTGAATCGATTCTCCATTGAGTACGCATACGGAACGTCTAATAACAATTAACTTAAAAACATCAGCTAAAAGTCAGTTGCACAAAAAACGGGACACACCCGTTCTTCGCTTGCAACAGCCACAATTGAACTACTAATTCACAAGTAGTAAAGTTCGATACACACAAAACCTAGGCAAGTTTAGAACCCAAACCACTTTGGGTGTTACTTCCTTCCCTTTTCAATGCGAGGCAATGAGATTAAAAAGAATAATTGCAAACTATATATTACGATCGAAACTTTCCAATAAAAGTGTTTGTTTTATTGTAAGCACTGGTAGAACTGGGACTAATTTCATGGAGTCCTTTCTAAGCGGGGCCTCAGACAATGTTTTTTGTGTCCATGAACCGCACCCGGATTTGTTTGATATTTCTATTAAAAAGTTTAGAGCAGGGGATAGTGCAAAAGAAATCCGCCAATTAATTTTAAAAGCAAGACTAAGCATCTTGAAGGCATACTTAAGTGGTTCTAAGAACGTATATATTGAATCTAATCCCTTCGCATCATTTTTAGTCGATGAGCTTAAGGCTATTTTTCCTAATGCTAAGTTTGTAATTATTTACAGAGATATTGACTCATATTTATTATCTGCCCTAAATAAATCTCCTCAAAGTAATCGAATAAATGATTTCTATGGCGATTCGGATAACAGGGTTCGGATAAGGCCAAGTGATTTTGATGCAGACAGCTCAATTGAAAGTTGGAATCAATATTCTAGGGCTCAAAAAATCACCTGGTATTGGAATAAGTGCAATCAGCATCTTTTGAGCTTTTCACAAATAAAGAATAGTCATCCTGTGCTTTCCTTGAAGTTCGAAGCATTCTTTTCTGAGGATACAACTGAAAGAGCAACAGCTCTAAAAGAGATGTTGAATTTCATGGAAATAGAATGTTCAGACCAAAAAATAAATGAGCTACTTGCTGTTTCAAAAGAAAAGAAGAATGCGACGAAGGATGTCCACTTCTCATCTTATAATGAATTAAGTGAATCGGAGAGGAATTGGATTGCACGTTTTACACATGAACTAAGAAGTCAATTAGGTTATAATAAATCAATAAATGATCTAGTCTAAAAAAGCTGAACATGTTATTCTCTTAGAAAAAGAGTGTTGGTGTCATGCTGAAAATTGCGGTTTCTATGAACAACCTAATCAGGGAAAGTCGAGCAGCCCAAAAGCCTTTGGGGCAACCGTCGCTAGTCTTTTCGCTACATATTAATGGTGGACCTTTATCGGTAGAAAAATTCATGATAATTCTATGACACGTATTATCCTACATGTTGGCACACACAAAACTGGTACCACTGGCCTTCAGCGTTCGCTGTTTGAACAGCGCGAGTATTTGAAGGGATGTGGTATCAGTTACGATCCTTGGCCTGGAGTTTTAGCCAGCCTGAAGTATGCCCATCATGGCTTGGCACACCGGTTGGCCAGTTTTGATTCTGAAGATCAAAAGGTGTTGGCCCGGTATCGTGTGCGTCTTGAGAAGGCGTTAGGCAGCAGGGAGGACGTTATTATCAGTGCGGAACCGTTCTACCGCCATGTGGCTGCAGGGCTTGAAGACGATCCTGTTGCAGCGCGCATCTGCTATCTGAATCGTATCGCAGATTATTTTAAAGGACTGCCAGTTGAGGTATCTATTTGTTTCCGTCGTCCGGATCGTATGGCCGAGTCGGTGTTTAAGGAGCAGGCGGTGAGCACTGGTAATCAGTTGGAGTTCTTACCTTGGTTGGATAAGTTCGCTGATCGGTTTGATTATACGGCTCGTTTGGCTGAGTTCGAGCAGCACTTTGGACCAGCTAAAGTTTGGTGTTTCGAGGATGCGGTGGCGAAAGGATTACTGCCGGCATTTTTTGAAGCACATCAGTTGAAAATCTCGAATTTTGAAAATGCTAAGGCTGATCGCAAAAGCATTTCCACTCGGGCTACGGAGTGGTTACTCGCAGCAAAGCGAGCTGTCGACGATATGAGTGTGTCGGAAAGGCATGTTCGTTGGTATTATGCGTCGTCGAGTCACGCCCACCCAGCATTGGCCCATGTTCGTGGAGACGCATTCTGGGTAGATACTGAAGCGCGTGACAACTTTTTGCGCGCTGCATTGGTCAGTTTTCGGCATGCGGATTTCTGGAGTCAACCCGATGACGTGGTCAAGCATGTTAACTGGACTGTCGAGCAGCAGAGCGAAGTGGAAACGCATTTTGAAAACTGGTCGCAGAAAAATGTCGTGTTACTCGAGATGCGTAAGGCGGCCAGATTGGCACCATACGATTTAGACGATGCGATTCCTCATTCCGTGAAGTGGAAATTTCTACCGAAACGGATTCGAGCGCGGTTTTTTGGCTCGAAGTCAAACTGGCGAGGCTAAGGCCGATTTGTGCCGTTTAGAGCGATTTGCTTTTGTCCTCTGAGTATTCCTGCGTCCCCGTGCGAACTTAGATTAGAGATGTGATTCGATCCCCATGGATTTCATCGTACGACCGTATTCCTGCCACTCTCCGATGTCATGCCAAGATTTTTCGCTTACAGGAAAGACTCCAACCCGACCACTACGTGCCCGCACCACCTCGATGAGATCTGTGATGTGGAACAACTCGCCTTTGGGGATTTCAGCAATCAAATGAGGTTCCAGTAAATATAGCCCAGCGTTAATCAAGTATGTCAGTTCAGGCTTCTCCTGCAATCCGATCAAGCGGCCTCCTCCTTCGGTTTCCAAGGTGCCGTATGGGATTTTGAAATGCTTTAAGGCACCCACCAGAGTGATCTCGTTCTCATGCTCACGGTGGTAATCTAGGATCTCACTGTAATCCGCATCGATAACGATGTCGCAATTAGAGACAAAAAAGGTCTCGTTGATTTGACCCTCAATTAAATGCAAGCTGCCTGCAGTGCCCAAGGGCTTATCTTCCGTAAAGTAATCCAATTCGTAAGGGCAATCTTCCAACTGATCGAAATACGACCGGATGAAATCTGCCTTGTAGTTCACCGAAAGCATGAAGGGTGAACAACCCGCGGCCTGAAACTTATCTAAAATAACTTCCAGAATTGTTTTCTCACCAAGCGGAAAAAGCGGCTTGGGCAATATATTCGAAAACGGTTTTAGGCGAGTGCCTTTCCCGCCTGCCATCACTATGACGGGAAGATCAATCTTACGATGTTCAGGTGCCTTTGTCGTAAACACCTCATCCCAAAAATAAACATCTACTAATTTGCTATCATCGTCCAGCACCGGCATGAATTCGGTGCGAAACTCAAGCATCATTGTGCGGATTGATTCAAAGTCATCTGCAGAGTGTGCAACTCGGACGTCTTTACGCACAACCTCACCGACTGGGGTGACTAAACTCTTGTTTGCAATGATCGCACGTTGAATGTCTCCTGCACTCAAAATGCCGCGATATTCGCCGCCCTCAACGATTAGCAGAAGCTTGCGATCCACGCGATCCATCTGCTGCAGGGCAGTTAATAGTGTCGCCGTGGACTGTATCGAGAGTGGTTCTAGGCGTTGTAGCTTTTTAGATAACATTATAAATAAGATTCATTTGGTTCGCGGGAGCGCATGAATTTTGCGGGAACACCGCAGGTCAGGGAAAGTTTCTCGACATCTCTTATTACGACGGAGCCAGCTCCGACAACCGCATCGTTACTAACTTTAATCCCGTGGATCACAGAAGCGCCAAGCCCAATGTATGAGCGATGACCAACAAAGCAGTTGCCTCCGAGGTGGGCGCCAGGGCCAATGTGTGCATATGATTCTAACGTAGAACCATGGTCAATCGTTGCTCCCGTGTTGACTACGCACCCCTCGGCTATTGTGCTACCAGCGTTTATGACGCTTCCGGGCATCACGACTACTCCCGCGCCGAGCTTTGCATGTGGCGACACCACGGCATTGTGGTGCACCCCAGTTACGAGCTCTAGGTTCAAGCCCATTGCCAGGACCATATTCACTAAGGGTTGACGAATGTGATTGACTCCGAGGGCAACAAAAAAACCTTCAACCTCGTTATCTCTAACGATATTTGGTATGTCTTTGTCATTTCCTAGGACGGGAATGCCTTGTATTATCGTTTCCTTTTCGAAGTCGGGATCAACAAAACCCACAACATTGTATTTGTTTTCACTCGCGAAAACATCGTGAACAATGCATGCATGTCCGGAGGCACCTAGTATAATAATGTTTTTCACGGTGAATTACAGCAGCCCGGCGCTGCTCGGGATGTTAATTAGTCGTTGTGCGAGGCTCTCGGCGACGCTCAGGTTCATGCGCGGGGCGTCCGTGAACATTGGTAATTGATGCATTGGTCTCCAGGCTGGTCGTGTCATCAGGCCTGCGTCATTCGTGACCTTTAGTATGGGCTCAAGCTCCTTTTCAGACCCTCGATCAAGTAGCAGTGCGTTTAGCCAATAATTACTTTTACAGTGCTCCGGTTCGGTGATGAAATTCACATTAGGAATATCTGCAAATATCTGTGCGTAACGCATTGCTAGCGCACGTTTACCTTCCAATAGACCCGGTAACTGCTCAAGTTGCGCTACTCCCAGGGCGGCGTTGAGGTTAGGCATTCGATAATTGTAGCCGACGACGTCGTGGTCGTAATACCAACGGTGGGGGAGTTTTGCCGTTGTCGTGATGTGTTTGGCGCGGTCGGCCAGTGCATCATCGTTTGTTAGCAAGGCCCCGCCCCCACCAGTGGTGATGACCTTGTTGCCGTTGAAGCTTACGGCATTGATCTTGCCGAAGCCGCCACAGTGACGACCTTTGTAATCGCTGCCGAGGGCTTCCGCCGCGTCCTCAACGAGTGCAATGTTAAAGCGATTGGCCACCATCAAAAGTTCATCGAGCATTGAGGGATGACCAAAGGTATGCATTGGAGATATTGCGGCAATGCGATTTCCAGTTTCACGGTTGTAGCAAGCGCCGTCTCTCATCTCTGTGATCTTTTCCAGATGCTCAGTCAACTTGACCGGATCGATGCCCAGCGTTGTCTCTTCGGAATCGGCAAAGTGTGGAATGGCACCGGCATAGCTGACCGCGTTGGCCGTCGCGACAAAGGTCAGGGCGGGGATAATGACCTCGTCGCCTGGTTGCACGCCCGCGATGATAAAGCACGTATGCAAGGCTGCAGTGCCATTACATACCGCCACTGCGCGCCTGACTCCGCAGTAGGCCGCCAATTCCAGCTCAAAGCGTTCTACGAACTGGCCTGCCGTGGATACCCATCCCGTCTCAATACACTCAGTCACATAGTCCTTTTCACGCCCTCGAAAGGTCGGTTCATGTAGGGGCACAAATGCATCGCCGCTAGGACGCACAACTCCACGGATTACTCCAGCTATTTGCAACGCGATCTCGTTGTTATGCATTATAATATGAAACTCCTTTGGCGATTGGAATCAAATCTAATTTGTTGATTAAGTTTAGATTGATACTCTACATCGTCGAACTCAAGAACTGCAAGCCGAACTCGACCGCCTGAGATTACCTTAGATCTCTCGCTGCATGTGCACTAGGTTACTGAGTTATGATTTTAATAAATAATAAAGTAGAAGCAATTCTACATTTTCTGATCAAGATTGCGCCCATGCTCGACATGGTCGAGTTCAGGAACTGCAAGTCGAACCGCCTCAAGTAGCTCAGCCTTATCCCAACGGCCGCTATCGCGTATTTTCAAGGCATGGTCGATTGCGGTGCGGACGACTTCGGCACCATCATAACGTGGTTTTGTGACAATGCCTACCTGTTCAAAACGGGCAAGATCGACGGTCTCATCCGGATGGCTGAACTCCTCAAAAGCTTTTTCACCAGTGGTATCGGAGCCCGTGAACCAACAAGGCCATTCCTTCGATGAGCTGGTCAACTCCAACGCTCGAGCACGTGCTTCTTCTTCCGAGTCGCATTCGTGAGGTTCATAACCATGAGCACGTAAAAAGACACGGGCAATTTCAGCAAACGTCATCATGTCCGACTCTGGCCGGAACTTAGGGAAAACGATCTCACGATTTCCTCCTGTGAAAGCACCTAACAAACACAGCTCTCCTGCCTCGCGATGCGTAATAAAATAGCGCCTCACATCATTGGGCGCACTAATCGGTTGACGCAGCTCCAAGCGGCGAAGGAAACTAAAGAGTAAACTGCCATCTGAAAAGGCCACATTGGCGAAGCGTGCACTGCCAAAAGGTAGCTCATCCGCACGCGAGAGAAAGACTCGCTCCATAAAAGCCTTTGAACCTCCCATGAGGTTGGCAGAACGCACTGCCTTGTCGGAAGAAACGGCAAAGACCCTAGTCGGCGGATTCGTTCCAAGAAGACTTTGAATTAGTTGGTCATTAGCCAATACATTGACCTTGAGCAAACGCATTAGAGTCAGCGGATCGCGTTCGGAACGCACATGCTTTAAGGCTGCAAAATTTAGGACGTAATCGTAGGCTTGCATCTGTAGCAAGGCCCTCATTTCCGAACCGGAAAAGTCGATGGCAAAGGTTTGAAAATCTTCCGGTAAATTCGTCCCCGAAGAACGGAAGTCACGCACCAACTCAGCTAAATTATTTTCACTGATGTCGATCAAATGCAAGGCTCCGACTGAATACTCGGCTAGCACTCGGGAAAAAGCCGCACCAATGGATCCGGCTGCGCCGATTACCAAAACACGCTTCCCCACGAGTGTCGAAGTGATTTCAGCGCGCTTGGCTTCAATGTCCGCTTTAAGAAAAGAATCTTCACGCCCCAGTATGGCAGGAAGAATGGTATCAATTGTCTCACTCATTCATTAATCTCTCTTTTGAGTCTTCTCGTGATTCTGAATCGCCGCTTCGTATGCTTGAATCCATTGCTGCCCCATCCGGGCTTGCGAAAAAAATTCGGCTGAAAGCGGTCGATTGTTATTAGTCGTCAACTGGACATTTTCCCAATCCAGCAGAATTAATTGCAAGCATCCTGCCGCATCGCTCGTCGTATCGATCTCATGGTAGCGAAACCCTGCGCGTATTCGTGCTTTGTATGGTAACCAAGATCCTAAAATCGCAACACTACCTGCTGCTAGCGCTTGAGACACCGATGCAGAAAATGCATCCGAAATCGGGGCATATAAAAGAATGTCCGTCGCTAAACGAAGTCGGTATAGCTCCTCGTCTGTCATGAAGTCGCAAATCAAACGGCCTGAAATACCAGCCGCCTTCATCGCTAAGTTGACCTCGTCTTGGTAGGCCACATTTCCACCATAAGTCATAGGAGCAATAATATAGATCCTTTCCTTTAACTCTTCTGGCATGGATGACAACGAGTGAAGCAGCTCGAGGTGCTGATTCTGCTTAAAACCATTATGAGCGAGGCATAAAATTAATTGATCAGGACGCACGCCCCACTGAGACCTCAGCTCTTCGCTTTTACTGACTCGATCCAGCACGGGCAAATCGCCCACAGCAGGATCGAAGAAAGTGTTATGAATCTTAGGAGCCAGGTCCCTCCCATACTTCGAAAGTATGATCTCTTTGAACTCTGGGCCTGTTACTGTAATTGCTGAAGCACGTCGCAGGATCTGTTGCTGCACCTCAACCTTCGCCATATCGGCCTCTCGCAAGACATCACTTCCCCAGCAACTAACTAGGAATGGTTTGGATGAATACTTTGCTAAGTAATAGTGGATCGGATACATAAACAGGCCATGTAGATGTATTAGGTCTACCGATGCCTCAATCTCGCCAAACCTTCTTGCTTGGAATAGCCATGGTAAGCGCATCTTCAGCAAGTATAGTCTCTCAGATCGCTGTTTGCGTGATTTATTCTTGCCTTGATACTTAGGGTCAAAGCCCGGTAGGCAGCAATCGAATCCTTCATGGTTGTCAACAGGAAGGCCCGCGCAGCCCGGACCCTTTGGTAGCTTTAGTCCATTTACTTCTAGACGAATCGAGGGGGCCACTGTTTTCAGGGTATTGGCAAGTGGCACTAATTGCATGACATTTGTCATCCCAATCATCCTAACGCGGAGCTTTCGAGTCTCTATACTATGGTTCATCGTTTTTACAATCAAATCAGATTTTATCAACGGAGACTAGCGAGTAGTTTGTAGTTGATATAAAGAGGTCAATTGGGGTTATCTGTGCCTAGTTTCCGTTCACATCTTTGTACGAGTCGATTCGAACTCTGAAGAATCCTAGGATTTGGCCTGTGGCTAGGCACACTTTGATCCACCGTTTTCTGAGTTTTTCGGGATTATAAACGATTAAATGGATGAGCGACTTGGAGCTGTGTTTGAGCAGTGCGCGCAAGCGATCCATTGGATAGCCCATTCCTGGTGTATTCTCTTTCCTATATTCACCATAGCTAAGCCCCACTCGGAAGTTACGTCTGCTGATCCAGCGCATGTTGACGCGCGCTGCGGGGATGTCTTCATAGACAATGGCTTCCGCACTGTAAAACATTGGGATCTTTAACAGGTGGGCTTTTCGGAAGAGCTGACTATCGGTGCCTCCTGCTAGGGGCCGGCTTTCA
>Ga0206125_10002605_pt1 | contig 18623 bp, 10 predicted proteins | sample Helgoland_Spring_4_FD_148598 | JGI IMG/M metagenome (GOLD analysis project Ga0206125, IMG submission 148598) | Pelagic subsurface seawater microbial communities from Kabeltonne, Helgoland, North Sea - Helgoland_Spring_Bloom_20160331_1 | ecosystem: Environmental > Aquatic > Marine > Epipelagic ... | reverse complement strand
TACAGGTCCGCGTGGGGTTGGTAAAACATCTTGTGCAAGAATATTAGCGAAAAACATTAATCAGCAAGATAAAGAACTTTCTTCAGACGAAGATTTTGCTTTTAATATTTTTGAATTAGATGCTGCTTCAAATAATTCTGTTGATGATATCAGAAGTTTAACAGATCAAGTTCGTATTCCACCTCAAACAGGTAAATACAAAGTGTATATCATTGATGAGGTGCACATGTTATCTCAATCAGCTTTTAATGCCTTTTTAAAAACGCTAGAAGAACCTCCTGCACATGCTATTTTTATTTTAGCAACTACTGAAAAGCATAAAATTATTCCGACAATTTTATCGCGTTGTCAAATTTTCGATTTTAAAAGAATTGGTGTTTTAGATGCTAAAAATTATTTGAAAGTAATTTGTGAAAAGGAAAACATTACAGCGGATGATGATGCTCTGCATATTATCGCCCAAAAAGCGGATGGGGCAATGCGTGATGCGCTGTCTATCTTTGATAGGGTTATTAGTTTTTCTGGAAATACATTAACACGAGAAGCTGTAGCCGAAAACTTGAATGTATTAGACTATGAAACGTTTTTTAACATGACTGATTTAATGCTCTCTAATAAAATACCGCAAGTATTAAATGCATTTAATTTAGTTTTAGCGAAAGGTTTTGAAGGGCATAATTTTATAAACGGATTAGCAAGTCATTTTAGAGATTTATTAGTTGCCAAAGACAAAGTAACGTTAGAATTATTAGAGGTTGGAGATGCTGCTAAAAAGAAATATTTAGAGCAAGGCGCAAAAGCAAGTATTCCTTTTTTAATGCAAGCCATTAATAAAGCAAACGATTGCGATCTAAATTACAGAGCCAGTAAAAATCAACGATTGCTCGTAGAATTAACCATTATGCAGATTGCCTCTATCACTTTTGATGGAGAAAAAAAAAAATCTGCTAACTACATAATTCCTGCTACATTTTTTCAATCGCTTTCTCCTGCTGTCAAAGAAATTGCGAATCTAAGTCAAGAAAAGACTGCTATTGTGAAGCCTAAAGAGGTAAAGGGTTTAGAGCAAAAGCTTAAAACTCCTGTTTTAAAATCTGCACAAAGAAGAAGTTCCTCTTTAACACTAAAAAGTATTCATGAGAAAAAAGTTGAAAAAAAAGTAGCTGAGGAAGAAAATTTTGATAATCATCCAAAAGACATATTTACAGAAGAAATTTTACAAAAATTTTGGAAGGAGTATGTGACATCATTAATTTCAAAAGGAGAGCGGAGTATGGCTTCTATCCTAGGAACAGACATACCAAAACTCGGGCAAGACTTTGAAATCAGTTTTACAGTGCCTAATAAGTTGATGGAAGATCAATTTAGAAAAGGAAGACCAAAACTAATTAACTTCTTAAGAGAAAAACTAAATAATTACGGAATTAAAATTCTTGTTGTTTTAAATGAAACGGTAGAGAAAAAGTTTGCTTATACTCCAATAGAAAAATACAATAAGATGAAAGAAATAAATCCTCTTTTAGCAAAATTACGAAACGCTTTTGAGCTTGATATGTAATCTTATATTTACTAATTATGAATTATTTTTTAGGCATTTCATTTGTTTTTATTTTAGGTTTTTTAATTAGTAATTTCCGTAAAAAGAAACGCTTAGATAAATTTAGAGCTTCTCTTTACAAAAACTGGGGATCTCCTAATAGAAACGATTATTATAATTTTTTTGTGATTTCTAAGTATTTTAATAACAATAAACACAAAGAGAAAGCACATCATATTTTATCAGAAAAAAGTAAAGTTGATTTTGATATTGATGAAATTTTTAAGTTTGTTGATAGGACTTCTTCTAAAATAGGGCAACAATATTTATACTTTAAATTAAGAACAATTGGTTCTATTAAAGAACTCAAAAAGTTTGATAAATTAACTAGTTTATTTCAAAAGAATAAAGATTTAAGCATTTCTTGTCAGTTAGAACTTTCTAAACTGAACAACAATAACTCTTATTATTTAGAAGAATTAATCAACGATAAACAATTAGAAAAACCAAAATATTTGTGGCTTATTAGAGGTTTAACAATTACCGCAATTTCTTCTATTATACTGTTATTTTTCTATCCAATAGTTAGTCTTTTATTAATTCCTGTTTTTTCTGTAAATTTATTTTTACACTATAAAAACAAACATAATGTTGTTTATTATTTAAATGGTGTAACTCAATTATCAAGGGCTTTAAAAGTGAGTCAAAAATTAGCTAAAAACCGGGAAATAGTTGCTCATTTTAAAGATGTTTCTTTTGTAAATAGTATGAAATCTATCAAATTTAAAATGGAGTTCATCGCTTTTGAAAAAAATATCAATGACGAGTTTTTATTCTTTTTTTGGTTTGTCGCAGAAATGATTAAAGTACTATTTAATGTCGAGTATTTGGTTTTTTATAGCTTTTTAGGCGCTATCACTAAAGAGCGAAAAAGTATAGAGAATATGTTTCTTTTTCTAGGAAAAATTGATACTGCAATTTCTACAGCTTCTTTAAAATCTGGAAACTTAAAGATTTGTACACCTAATTTTAATGATAATAATGAGTTAAAAGTAAGCAAAATTTATCACCCATTAATTGAGAATTGTATTACGAACGATACACACCTTTTTAATAAAAGTATGCTTTTAACGGGATCTAATATGTCAGGAAAAACCACTTTTATAAGAACCATTGCCATTAATAGTATTTTAGCACAAACACTACATCTTTGTTTTGCTGATACATATAATGCTCCTTTTTACAAAATACATTCTTCTATTAGAATTACAGACGATTTACTAGATAACACCAGTTATTATTTACAAGAAGTGCTTACAATAAAGGAGTTAATTGAAGCTTCTAAAAACACGAACCCTTGTTTATTTGTTTTAGATGAAATTTTTAAAGGCACAAATACTATTGAAAGAATTTCTGGTGGAAAAGCTATTTTATCCTATTTAAACAAGAAAAATCATACCGTTTTAGTTTCTACACATGATATTGAATTAACAGAGCTACTGGTAAAAGAAAACTACGATTTATATCACTTTAGTGAAACAATTGAAGACAATAATCTTTTTTTCGATCACAAAATAAAACCAGGAAAACTTGAGACTCGAAATGCCATTAAAATTCTAGACTTGTATAAATATCCTTCAGAAATAATTAAAGAAGCAAAACAAATAGAGTCTACTTATTTTGCCTGAATTAACGCTAGACGTTTTCACCCAAATAGATTAACGAGCAATTGTCTTTACTGCCTTCAAATTTATCAAATTCTGGTAATAAGAATAATTTATCATCCTTTTTAACAAATAAAGGCACCGACTTTACTAGATCAAACGTTTTAGAAATCATTGTTTTGTAATCCTCTTCTGATGCTATTACTACTTCATTAATTTTAGGGCTATCTCGATAAGCCTCAATTAAATTTATGTAATCATCTTTATATGTAAAGACCTTATCTAAAGGTTCTTTAGTATTAATAATTTCATCAGAAGTTGACAATCTATATGAACCATGTTCCCCAAAAGATGTTGAAAAATTATCTAGTGCATATTGGTTTACTGCTTCACTACTCGTCATTGCTAATAAATAACCAACATCATTTAATTCGATGTTATCAGATAAGTCTTCGTTATATATATCAATTCTAAAGGCATCTAAATCCGATTTAACCGCTTTATCAACATAATCATTATTTGCATCAATCAAAATAACTCTTTTACCATTCTCTTTTAAATATTTGGCAATTAATCGAGCAGGACTCGAAGCTCCAATAATTAAAATTGCATTAGAGCTTTTTAGAAAAACTCCAACCATTTTCGCAAATAATCTTGCAGTTGTTGCATTGAATAGTACAGTTCCTAAAACAATCATAAAAACCAACGGTGTAATATACTCTGCTCCTTCTACTCCTTGTTTCATTAGCTTACTTCCGAATAATGAAGCAATCCCTGCAGCTACAATACCACGAGGCCCAACCCAACTAATGAACAACTTTTCGTTTACTTTTAACTTTGAATTTCGTGTACTTGCAAAAACTGCTATTGGTCTAATTACAAATACTACTATTGCAAAAAGTGATGCCGTTTTCCATGTATACAACAGCATTAAATCCTCAATATTTATATTTGCTGATAATAAAATAAAAAGCATGGAAATCAAAAGAATACTTAGAGATTCTTTAAAATATAGAAGCTCTTTTAGATTTTCTAATTTACTATTTCCTAAAACCATTCCCATTACTACTACTGCCAATAAGCCTGATTCATGCGCAAATATTTCGGATAGCACAAAAACTAATAAAACGGCAGATAAAGAAACTACGTTTAATAAATAATGAGGAATTAATTTTTTATTGATAAAAAAGGCCAATGCATGTGCAAATGTAAAACCGAAAGTTGTGCCAAATAATAGTATTTTACCAAATTCCATCAAAGCCACTTTAGTAAAACCACTTCCGCCACCAACGCTAATAAATTCGAAAACTAGTACAGCTACTAATGCCCCAATAGGATCTATTAATATTCCCTCCCACTTTAAAACAGTTGAAACATCTTTTTTCAGTGGAATATTTCTTAAAATTGGAGTAATTACAGTTGGTCCAGTAACAATAATTAATCCTGAAAATAGAAAAGAAAGATCTAAGTTTAAATTAAATATGTAATGAGCAACAATTCCTGCACCAAAGAAAGTAATGGCAGAGCCCAGTGTTATTAACTTTGTAATAACCGGACCCACAGTTTTTATTTCACTCCTTTTTAATGTTAAACCACCTTCAAAAAGAACAATACTAATAGCAAGAGAAACGAAATAATACAAACCATCACCAGGAAAAAGTCCATTCTTACCATTCCAAATTGGTTCTATCCATTTTGTACCATCTTTGCTTAAAAATTCAGCAGCAATTGGCCCAACTAATAATCCTATTAAAATAAGAGGTAGAATTGCTGGTATTTTGAATTTCCATGCAAACCATTGTGCCAATATTCCTAAAATAATTATTCCTGCTAATTCTAACATATATTAAATATTGAGTTAAAAAAGTAAATTTAAGGATGTTTAAGCATCATAAAAATAAAAACATTGTTTTTTTATTTCTTATAGTCTTCTTAATTTTTCTCTTTTAACAAAAAAATTAAATCAATATTTAAAAGTTATAGAAATTTAATTGATGTTGCATTTTCTCCAAAATTAAATTCAAATATTTGAAACAATACATTTGTAAACATGTTTGATACTGAATTATTGGGTTTTCATTTTGTCATAAAATCTGACAAAAAGAAAACGGATTTAAAAACGATAGAGAAGATATTTTTGAATACATTTGAGATTTGCAGGTTACAATGACATTAAAATTAATGGATAACCTTGATTTTAGAAAGTGATTTTATTTAGCTGGAAAAAATGAAGAAAAAATTAGAGCATTTTTTACAGATGAATTAATTTTGTTTTTCGAAAGCAATAAGTAATACCATATTGAATCAAAATGGAGTTTTAATAATCAGTCTTGAACGTTTATCTAGTTTAAAATAAATTATTGCAATTGCATATTTTAGTATGAAATTACAGAAACAAATCTAATTAGTATGTTAGGATTACAATTTGAAACAGAAACTTCTTGGGCAGATATTGCCAAAGACAACTTACAACAGATACTTACAGATCACGCTTTTTTAGAGCAAAAAGCAGCCTCTAATGCTGTTTCAATAATTATTAATTATTCTGAAGAAACAGAACTTGTAAAGGAGATGAGCAATATTGCTATTGAAGAAATGCAACATTTTAAAATGGTTCATTTATTAATGGTAAAACGTGGAATGGTTTTAGGACGAGAGCAAAAGAATGACTACGCAATTAAATTACAAAAATTCTTCAATAAAACAAAAGACAGAACAAATGCCTTAGTACAGCGTTTACTGGTCGCAGCCTTAATTGAAGCGAGAAGTTGTGAACGTTTTAAAATATTTTCTGAAAACATGGAAGATGAAGAGTTGCGTAAGTTTTATAATAATTTAATGATCTCTGAAGCGGGACATTATACTACTTTTTTAAAGTTTGCTAGAGAATACCAAGACAAAGAAATTGTAGATAAAAAATGGAATGCTTTGTTGGCTTTTGAAGCACAATTGATGCGTGAACGTGGAAATGTTGCCAAAATTCATGGGTAATTATATATCTAAAAGAGAAAACAATACAGCCTTGAAATCAATAATAGAATATGTTCTCTAAAGAAGAATCTGCAAAATTACGCAAAGAATTTTGGACCAGCTTTGGAAAATCTTTTCCAAAGAAATGGCTGTTATACAATACAAAAATAAAAGGATTCTCATTTAAGTTTGTGGCGGACAGAAAAAAAGCAATGGTTTGTTTGGATATTGAAAATCCTGAAGAATTAATAAATCTTCTCTATTTTGATAAAATGATATCTTTAAAATCGTTGTTAGAAAATGAGCTTCCTAGAATTATTTTTAATGAGGATTATGAATTAGAAAGTGGAAAAAAAATTCATAGAATTTATGTTCCTTTTGAAGGAAAGTTTAGTGTTTATAATAAAAATACTTGGAGAGATTGTTTTGAATTTTATATGGAAACAATGCCGAAATTTGAAACTTTTTTCTTCGAATATGAAGATTTTATAAAAGATATATAAACATTAATATTCTAAAGTTAAAGACTGCTTTTCCGCAAACATCCCTTACAAAGACTGTATCTTTCCTTTTTAACCACAAAATTAAAGCAATAATAAAACCTCCTTTCCCATTCAGGAAATCTAATAATTGATTTATATTTTAACTACTAATAACCGCTTATCTAACGTTGTGGTTCTAGTTTCGGTTTTTATTTCGTATTTACATGATAATCAAAATGTTGATTTGATAAAAAAATATAATTCACGTAAGTTTTTATAGTAAATCATCTCATAACTTTAAGATAAAAATGGTATTTCGAATTAATTAAGCTGTGTATATTTGCAATATGATTAAAAACGATACTATTATTGCTTTAGCAACTCCCGCAGGTGTTGGAGCCATTTCTGTGATTAGACTTTCTGGTGAAAATTCTATTGATATTGTTGATGCTTTTTTTAGATCTGTTAAAAAAGGAAAATCAATAAAAAACCAGAAAACTCATACCATTCATTTAGGACATATTATACAAAACGATATAGTTTTAGATGAAGTTTTAGTGTCCGTTTTTAAGAACCCTAATTCTTATACCGGCGAAAATGTTATTGAAATTTCTTGTCATGGTTCAAGTTTTATTCAGCAAGAAATTATTCAGTTATTTTTACAAAATGGATGTAGAATCGCTGATAATGGTGAGTTTACCATGCGAGCGTTTTTAAATGGTAAAATGGATTTGAGCCAGGCAGAAGCTGTTGCCGATGTTATTGCTTCAAACTCTGCTGCAAGTCACCAAATGGCAATTCAGCAAATGCGCGGTGGAATTACAAATGAATTGAAAGAGTTACGTGTTCAGTTATTAGATTTTGCTGCTTTAATTGAATTGGAATTAGATTTTTCGGGAGAAGATGTTGAGTTTGCAGACAGAACAAAATTTAAAGAATTAGTAGCAAAAATAACCTTTGTATTAAAACGTTTGATTGATTCTTTTTCTTTTGGAAATGCCATGAAATATGGAATTCCTGTGGCAATTATTGGTGAACCAAATGTTGGAAAATCTACTTTATTAAATACGCTTTTAAATGAAGAAAAAGCAATTGTATCTGATATTGCAGGCACAACTAGAGATGCTATCGAAGATGAAATTATTATTAACGGTGTCGCATTTCGATTTATAGATACCGCAGGAATCAGAGAAACGGAAGACATTATAGAAAGTATTGGAATTAAAAAATCTTACGAAAAAGCTGATAATGCACAGCTAATTATTTTCTTAATTGATGCCAATAAATTTATTCATTCTAGTACAGAATTTTTACGGGAGATAGAGATAATTAAAGAGCGTTTCCCTAACAAACGCTTATTAGTAATAGCGAACAAAGTTGATACGTTATCTTGCCATGACACCTCTATTTTAGAGTCTGAAATTGATAATTTGATTTTACTATCTGCCAAAAATAAAACAGGAATTGAAGATTTAAAAACTGAATTAACTTCTTTGGTAAATATTGGAGCTTTGAGTAATAACGAAACAATTGTTACCAATTCACGACATTTTGAAGCTTTAAATAATGCTTTAACAGCAATTTCTTCTGTTCAGCAGGGTATTGACTTAGAAATTGGTACAGATTTATTTTCTATCGATATTAGAGAATGTTTGCGTCATTTGGGGAACATTACTGGTGAGTATGATGTTGATAAAGATATTTTGGGTCATATTTTTGGTAATTTCTGTATTGGTAAATAAATGACAAGAAGAACTGATAAACTATAAAAAACTTTAAAGCATAAAAAACGCTCAAAAGTTAATTTGAGCGTTTAAAATTAGAATAATTAAATTCTATTTATTGTTTTACAAACTTAGCAGTGCCTATAGTACCATTAACGCTGTATTTAACTAAATAAATACCAGTAGCTAAATTAGAAACATCTATTGATGCTTTTCTATTATTTACTTTAACACTTAGTACATTTTTACCTAATACATTAAAAATCTGTGTATCTTGAATCGTTTCTTTTGCAGAAATATTTAATATGTTAGAAGTAGGGTTTGGATACATAGAAAAATCTAAAACACTATTGTTTTTTACAGTAAGTACAGTTGCTCCTAACGTTATATTATCTAAAATATAAGTACCCGATTTTGCACCAGCATCTGCCAAACCATTTACATTCGGTGTTGCCTTTATAGCACCTAAATCTCCCTCATCTGTAAAAATTACGAATTTTTTACTTGTTCCCAATCCTGCCTCAAAATCTAATTCAATGTTTGCAACTTCTTTTCCTGTAGTCTGAAAATTTGCTTCGTAAGATCCCGCAGCTCCATTTGCTGTATCCTGAAAACTAATTCCATGTTGGTGTACCTCTCCATCTTCAGCAGTTGTAGATTGAAAAGTAAATCTTAACGTGTTATTATCATCATCTGAAAGATCAACAGGAGAAGTAAAAGTTACTTGAGCATTATCCCAATCACCACCACTACCAACTATTTCTAGTTCACCATTATCACTTAATGATACTGTACAACCGTCTCCAGTCCAATCTGTAGAAGATCCTTCAAAATCAAAAGGAAATGTTACAGGATATTTAAATGAAACTATATATGTTTTTTTAGTTGTTCCGTCTGCAGCAGTTACTTCTATTGAAGTATCACCTGGTAAAGAAGCCGCTGGTGTAACAACTGCTGTTGCATTTGCATCTGTTGTAGTTGCTGTAACTGTTGGCACCTCTGTTGCTCCTTCTGCAACTTCTACCGTATAAGTTAATGTGTTTGCATCAAATCCTGCTATCGAAGAACCACTTGCTGTTAAATCACTTAACGTAGCATCCGTTCCACCAACAGTTGCCCCAATACTAATATCATCTACTAAATAAGTATCTGAAACTCCGGCATTCGCATTTCCTGAATCTACAAAGAAAATTAGAGTTGGGTATGTACCTAAACCAGCACCAAAATCTAGAGTAATTGTTTGCCACTCTGTTCCTGTCGTTGTATATGTAAGTTCTGCTACTGCAGGACCTCCTGTACCACCTTCAAACTTAAACAAATGACTTCCATTACCTGTACCATTCACGGGCTTAATTTTAAATGTAATGGTATTGTTCGCATCATCAGACAAATCTACGTTATCTTTAAATTCGAATTTTGCATGATCCCAAGCATGATTCGCTCCAACAATTTGTAAAACATCGTTCTCACCGTCTTTCACAATACTTGATGTAGCTCCATCTCCTGTGGTTCCTAATTGGTTTGCTGTGGAAAAATCTAGTGGTAGATTTGGTTTTTCAACTTGATCAATTAAAGTTCCTCCAGCAATATCATCTACCCAATAAGTGTCTGAAACACCTGCATTCCCATCTCCCGCGTCAGTAAATAAAACTAATGCTGAATAATTTCCTAAACCAGCACCAAAATCCAAAGTAATGGTTTGCCACTCTGTTCCGGTAGTTGTAAATGGAAGTTCTGCTACTGCAGGACCTCCTGTACCACCTTCAAACTTTAATAAGTGGCTTCCATTACCTGTATCATTTAATGGCTTAATTTTAAACGTAATGGTATTGTTCGCATCATCAGATAAATCTACATTTTTGGTAAAAGTAAATTTTGCATGATCCCAAGCATGATTCGCTCCAACAATTTGTAAAACATCGTTCTCACCATCTTTTACAATAGTTGATACAGCACCTTCTCCATTCGTTCCCAATTGAGCTGCTGTAGAAAAATCTAGTGGTAAGTTCTGTGAATAACCCAGAGAGATTATAAACAGAGCTAATAAAAAAGTAATTTTCTTCATGTTAAGTTTGTTATTTAATTAATAATTATTTTTTTGTGATGCACAATATTGAAACATCTAACATATAATATTGCTAATTTAATATATAAATTAGTTAATATAGCACATGCACACCACAACAAAAAACATACAAGTCTATACTTATATTAATTTCGTAATAAGTTAGTTGTAGCTATGTTACGAGAATTCACAATACAAAAAAGTCTTTAAGAATAAGTGAAAAAAAGTAAATTGTAGTGGTAATGTTGTACTCTAAGTTAAGGAAAAGTATTTAAATTGTTAAAATAGTTGTGTACTCAATTTCTTTACGAGAAGTTTACTGCTCATATTTTAAAACAGTAACTGCTTCATTGTTATTCGTAATCAAATAAAATTTATCTTTTTTATTCGTATTTACTAAAGATATAGAGCGTGTGTCTTCAGAAAGGTAAACACCTGTTTTTATTGATGATGAGTATGTAAACATATTCTCGCCATTACCAAGAAATATGGCTCCATAACCAGCATCATATCTCGTGGTTTCAATTTCTACACCATAATGATTGCCAACTACCATAATATCTTTAAAACCATCCTTATTAAAATCATCTACTACAGAACCTTTAATAGGGCTAATTTGAGCCTCTATAGGTAAAGGTTGTGCAATTAGTTTTCCATTATCATTAATTAAAACAATACTCTTAAAATTACTAATCTCATAAACGACTGCATTTTCAACTTCTTTCTCTGGTAAAATGTCTATGAGTTTTGATGACGCAAAACTGTGATAATCTTTAAATTTTTCACCTACATAAGGCATCTGTTGGGTGGTGCATTCTTTTCCCCTCATAGGGACATAATCATCTTTATAATATTTTGCCAATACAACGTCATTGGTTCCATTTCCATCAAAGTCGTTTGCATAAACTTTAAACGGGTGCTCTTTTGTTGCTTTAAATTTATTGTTTTTCCCCAGATTTCCTATGATGTAGTCATCATCACCATCGTTATCAATGTCATTGGCAGTAATCGACCACCAAATACCCCTGGTATCATTTTTAATACCAAATTTTTGGGAACTATCTTTAAAAATACCTCCAGTATTTTCTAATACTTTAATTTCCATCCACTCACCAACAATAAGTAAGTCTTCATCTCCATCTGAATCAATATCTGAAAAAGCTGCGTCAGTTACCATACCTATATTTTGTAATACAGGAGCTGACTTCATTGATGCTTTCTTAAAAACTCCATTTTTATTTATTAGTAAATAGCTTGAAGCAGGAAACGTATATTGTCCTGAAATAAGCCTCGTACCTATAAATAAATCTAAATCTCCATCTCCATCGATATCAGAAGCCTTCACAGTTTGTGTACTTTTATAAATATTTGGAAGTGCTTTTGTATTTTTTGTAAAATTACCGAAACCATCGTTTACATAAATTCTATCTTTTAGTAGTTTATTTCCTGTTTTAAATTCACTACCTCCACTCGTAACATATAAGTCTTTATCACCATCTGCATCGATATCAAGGAAAAGAGCTCCCAAATCTTCAGAATTTTTATCCTTTAACCACGGATGCGAAAGACTTTTTTCAAACTTACCTTCTTGAACTTGAATGAAAAGAACACCTGCTTGTTTTGCTGCACCACCGATAAAAACATCTTGTAAACCATCTCCATTAACATCTGCTACTGCAGAAAAGGGACCATCGGTAGACAACTTGTGGGGTAACAAAACCTCTTCTTTAAAATCATCAAATTCATTTTCTCTGTGAATGAAATCAATACCTATGTCTTTTGCCGCTATTTTGGAAAAAATAGATTTATAATTTTTAGATTCTAAAGGTTTCTTTATTGATCTTGAGTAATTTGCAGTAATTGTGTTATTAACATCTAAATCTTTGAATAATTGCATTTTACCATCAGGCCATAACACCTTTAAGCTATCTATTTTTTTATCTTTACCCAAACCAAAAAATAAATTTGGCTCTTTCGAAGACAAATAACCTCTCGTAACTGTATTTTCTGATGTTTGAATTTTACCATTATTGTAAATAAATACTTTTGTTCCGTAACCAAATGTATTTGAAATTGGGCCTTCAAATTCAATCTTTAGGTAATTTCCAGAAGTCGTATTCTTATAAATAGAAGCCTCAGTTTCCATATTATTCGTAACAATATCTAAATCACCATCATTATCCAAATCTGCATAAGATAACCCATGTGAAAATGAAGGAGTATCAAAACCCCATTTTTGTGTGACATTTTCAAATTCTAAACCATTTTTATTTTGATACACGTAGTTGGGCATTGGATTTGATGGAGCTAATTTAGCCATACTATAAAAATCTTGTGAATTAGTTTTTAGCTTTTCATAAAGACCTGTTAAAAAATCGTTATTTCTAACGTCTTTTTTAACACCATTACTAATGATAATATCTTTTAAACCATCGTTATTTAAATCTACTAATAATCCTCCCCAACTCCAGTCAGTTTTGGCAATTCCGGCTAAATTTGCAATATCTGAAAACTCTCCATAGCCATTATTTAACTGTAAAGTATTAAACATGTACTGGTGATGATCTCCCTTGGCTATCATTTTTTCAAATTCTTTGGTGCTCATAGATTTCATGTTTGTTTTAGATCTGTAGTGATCTTCTGCAGCCATGTCTAATGTAAGTAGATCAACAAAACCATCATTATTAATATCTCCTGTATCAGTACCCATACTAAATCGAGAAATATGTTTTACTTTATCAATAATAACATTTTTAAAAGTTCCATCTCCATTATTATAATACATAAAGTCGGGTTCGTCGTAATCGTTTGCCACATATAAATCTGTCCAACCATCATTATTTAAATCTGAAGCACTTACGCTTAATCCATAAGTATATCTATCTATCAACCCAGCTTCTTTGGATATTTCTTTAAATTTTCCTCCCTCGTTTTTGTAAAGTTTATCTTTATATAATTGATACCTTTTTTTAGGAATATTTTTATATCTTTTAAATAAACGAGAATCTGGAAGTTGATTTACCTGGTACATATCCAAATCACCATCGTTATCTATATCAAAAAAAACAGCTTGTGAAGAAAACCCCTTATCTGCAATTCCATAAGCTGATGCAGATTCTGTGAATGTTAAATCTTTATTATTTATAAAAAGTTTATTCGCTCTATCTTTAGGGTCCATAGACTCTCCATTTCTACTTACATAAATATCTAAATAACCATCTGCATTAACATCTGCCATGGTAACTCCCCAAGTCCAACCAGGACTTCTAGATATTTTAGATTCTTTTGAAATATCTTCAAATTTAAAATTTCCTTTATTTAAGTATAATTTATCTGATACCTGGTTTCCACCAAAGTATATATCAGGTAATCCATCATTATTAAGATCACCAATTCCAACACCCGCTCCACTATAAATTTGATTATAATATATGTGATTTACAGTTTCAGACTCTTGAATAGCGTTATTGAAAGTAATCCCAGTCTTTTCTGAAGATAATAACTCAAGACCTACAGAATTTTCTTGACTATTTTTATCTCTTGTATTATTACTACAAGAAAAAATTAAAAAATTAAAAAGTATAAAAAAAGTATATTTAAATATTCTCATAAGAATTTGATTATAGAGTTTTTATAATGGTAAATTTAAAGAAAATTGTTTTATCAAAATATTATATTTTAAAGATAAATAATTAGTCTTAAAGTTAAAAAAAGGCCTCTGAAAACAGAAACCTTAGCAATTTTATTTTTAATAAATTTCTATTGATTTTTATTAAAATTTTAATTTCTCATTTTTATCCCACAATCCCCAGTAAGCTCCTACATCACCTTCACCACCAACTTTCCATGATTCGTCAAAAGAGGAGAAATAAAATATTTCTATATTATCTTTTAAAGACCATTCTTGGGTACTTATAAAGTATTTCATTGCATTTTCATCAGAAGAATTTGCTCCTCCTTCACTTCCGCCCAAGTTTGGCCAGCCAGTTTCCGTGATAATTACTTTTTTACCTTTACTAACACCAACAGCTTGATTGTACATCTTTTGCATATGATTCAAAGAATAATCTATGGGACAACCTTCCCAAAATGGATAACAATTTGATAAAATAACGTCACATGCTTCGACTAATTCTGGATATTTTGAATATTTATAATAAGCGTCTACATAACCTACTTGAACATGAGGCAAGGCTTCTTTCACTCTATTTAAATATACAATTAATTGTTCTATCGATAATTCATCTCTATACAATACTTCATTACCAACAGCAGCTATATCTATGAGTCCTTGATTTCCCAATTGAATTAAAGCTTCGATTTCTTCCTCGTTTTTCTGCAAATCTTCTCCTAACCAAGCTCCTACCATTGTTTTTAAACCATGATTTTTAGCAATCTTAGGTATGTGTTCATTTCCTTCAAGACATGAAAACGAACGAATCCATTTTGTATGTGGTTTGAGTATTTTAATTCTTTTTTCTACTTGAATTTCAGTAACAATATCTCCAGGCTTTTGGCCCTCTTCGTACATGCTAAAGCAAATCCCATGCATGCCTTTGTTTAAAGTATCTCTCCAAATTGATTTTAACTGATCAATTGAATACTCACTGTAGTTTAATTTTGAGGTATTAAAGTCAGTGGTAACTTTTAAATATTGATGCTGTTCTTTTCTGAATGACATAATTTAACTTTGTGCACTAATTATTTTTGAGGATGCTCTGCTTATCGAAATGACCTTCGTTTTTAGTTTCTTTTTGTATGGCTAGCTGTGATCTTATTTCCAAAGCACGCTCCTCTGTAATACTATAGTTGCGCATAATGAGCATCGCTAAAATAGTTCCGACCATAGGAAAAAAGCAAAAGAAAGCGTGCAAGTCGTCTACTGCAGCTTGCTGGTCTGTTGTTGCCAAATCTGAGTTAAAACCTACTACAGTAATTATTACACCACTTAGTGCTCCAGCAATTCCATAGCCTACTTTTACCATCCACCAGTAGATGGCTCCAAAAATACCTTCTCTTCGCTTTCCTGTATTTATTTCATCAATATCAATAACATCTGCAGTCATAGACATCATAATGGTAAATAAACTTCCTATACCAAAAGAAAAGAAAGGCAATGCAATAATATACATCCATGGTTTTCCTGGAATAAATAAGAAATAAAGCATGATATATCCTACCAACGAAATTGATTGTGATAACATAAAGGCTTTTTTCTTACCTAGTTTTTTTGACATCCAAGCCACAGCCGGAATAACAATAAAAGTAGTTCCTAAAGCTCCTAAGCATCCAAACATAGAAACCCATATTCCGCTTGCACCTGCATCTCCATTAAATAATTTATAAACAATTACAAAAAAAGTAAGTGCTGCTACAGTATTAAAAGCGTTAAATATTAGAAAAGTTGCCCCACATAATTTTCGAAATTCTTTAATTTTAAATGCAGCTACAAAACTTTCAAATATTTTCATTAAACTATTCCCAATATTGGAAGAGTTTAAAGGCTCATAGTCTTCGTTTAGTGTTGAGTCGCTTTTTATAAAAATTGCGGGCACCAAAGCACAAATTGCACAGGGTATGGCAACCCAAATTGCCAATTCCTTAACAGCAACATCTGCAGACGGAAACCAACTTTCATCATACATAATAATCCAAAATAAAGGTGCAATTACCCATGCCCATTGCCCAATAAATTGGGCTATTGCCATAATGTTGGTACGTTCGTGAAAATCATCACTCATTTCATATCCCATGGCTACATAGGGAACACTAAAAATAGTTAAGCCTAAATAAAATACTAAAGACCATAAAAAGAAATACCAAAAATTGTATTGAACTCCGTCAACTTTATAAAGCTGCCACATAAAAATATAAGCAATACCCATAAGAACACCTCCAATTAGAACATATTGTCTGCGTCTTCCCCATTTAGATTTTGTATTATCTGAAATAAAGCCCATAATAGGATCTGTAATAGCATCAAAAATTCTAGGAAAAAGAAATACTAAAGACCACATCCAGCCAGAAAAACCAAGGTCCTCAACTAAAACAACCATAAAAATACCTAAGATGGCTGGAAACATTTGGTTGGCTAACATTCCAAATCCAAAGGCTATTTTTTGTCCCATAGGAACTTTACTCGTTCTTGACATAATTATTAAATGGTATTAATTAATATTGTTTGTATCGATTGTCCGCTTATCGTAATCGTAGATTGTTTTTGTCCCATTAATAATTTAAAGCTCTTTTTAATATTCCCTTCATTAAAAACTACAACCGCTATTGTACCGTCTAAATTCTGCGCTGCAGTTACTTGTAATTCTTTATCTGAATTATCTGCATCAATAATTGTTGCTTTTGGTCTGATATATTTACTAAAATGAGCCATTGTATAATAAAGAGGTGTAAAATATACCTCGTCTTTTTCTGAATCTACAATTACAGGTGCGATACACCAATTTTTGAACCAATTAGGACCTCCTTGCCTATTTAATACCATATTCCAGTCAACCCAACCGTCTACCCAATTATTCAGGCAACCGATAATATCTCTTGCATATCTATTAACAGGTGCGTATTTTGGATGTAAATGTTTATCCCTCTCTGGTGCCCAGTCCCAACCCCAATCTGTTGCTTCCTTTTTCCAATACCATGCATCATCTTTCCAAACAGGTATTTGAGAATCTACACACGCCTCTGTTTGAATGAGATACTTATTTGGTGCTTTGTTATGCGCATAGTTTAATTCTTTTGGAAATACGTCATAAGTACTTGCATACCAATGAATGGCTGTACCATCAAAATACTTTGAAGAAGCCTCATTGCTGTACATAGAATCTATCCATTCGCTCAAGTGCTCTCTATTTTGATCGTATCCTAAAATTTTTACATCGTGCTTGTCATTCTCTAATTTAGGGCCCAAATGATGCTGCACAAAATTTGTCATTTCATTAGGTGAAAAGTGCATACTTTCCCAGTTATTTCCATTTCCTAAAGGTTCATTTTCAACAGTGAAACCCCAAATATCTATTCCTTCTTCTCTATAAGCATCTATGTATTTAGAAAAAAACAATGCCCAAGTATCATAATACCTTGGAAGTAGTTTTCCACCTACCCATGCGTTATTGTCTTTCATCCAAGGAGCAGCTGTCCAAGGTGATGCAAGTATTTTAAACCCATCCTTAGAAGCTTTTAAGGCATCCTTTATCATAGGAATAAGATCCTCCTTATCTTCTTTTATTGTAAAATACTTTAACTCCCTGTCATCATCCACCGGTGCATAAGAATAGTGATTTAAAGAAAAGTCACAAGAATTCATATGTGTTCTAGTTAAAGAATAGTGTGCGCCTTGTTCAGAGAAATATGCTTGGATAATTGTGTCTCTATTTTTTTGACTTATCTTATTCAGTAAAGATGCTGAAGCTTCTGTAAAAGCACCTCCAAAACCAGTAATAGTTTGAAATCTATGATTTGGATCTAGCTTAATTATAGACATATTTTTTTCTAGAGTAAACTCCGAAACTCTAGTTAGTTTATTTCCGCTTGCAGAAGTTTCAAATACATCTGCTACCAATTGATTATCTACTGAAGTACAACTCATTATCAGAAATGAAAAAAATGTGAAAAAAAAGGAGTTTATTTTCATTGAGTTCATATTATCTATTATAACTTGTATTAGGAACTAAAACTTCTTGCATCAGAGCATCAACATTTCCATTAAAAGTTTTTGAAATTGAATTACCATTTCTAGTTAAGCCATCGAATACTCCTTTATCAACTAGAGTCCAAATAGGAAATTTAGCCTCGCCATTTAAGGTAAATAAGCCAAAGTGATTTTCTGAACCATTTGAATTTTGAGCATCTTTCCATTGTTCATCAAAGGCTTCAAAATAAAAACAAGAAATTCTTTCTTTGTTTGTCCATTCCCTGAGCTGCTTGTAGTAGAGTCCCTGCTTGTATTCGTCAGTTGCACGAGAACCATTTACTCCATAAACCCCACTAGATGTTGTAGCCCAACCGGTTTCTCCAATATGAATTGGTTTGCTACTGTCTATGCTTTTTATATATTCTGAAACATCTTTATATTGTTTTTTAGCAAATTCTAACGCACGAAGCATTGAATTATCTATTTTTTCTTTATCTGACAGCTGATCTTCGTTATCTGGAACTTTCCAAAATTCA
>Ga0206125_10002603_pt1 | contig 18644 bp, 24 predicted proteins | sample Helgoland_Spring_4_FD_148598 | JGI IMG/M metagenome (GOLD analysis project Ga0206125, IMG submission 148598) | Pelagic subsurface seawater microbial communities from Kabeltonne, Helgoland, North Sea - Helgoland_Spring_Bloom_20160331_1 | ecosystem: Environmental > Aquatic > Marine > Epipelagic ... | reverse complement strand
CAAAATACAGTTAAATACAACAAAGAAAATATATTTTAAAAAACCAAAAAAGGCTTACCATTACTGGTAAACCTTAGTGTGAGCCCGATAGGATTCGAACCTATGACCGCCTCCTTAGAAGGGAGGGATATAAATAATATAACTACTTCATAATTAATATTTTAAAAAATTATTAAAAAAATTTGTCATTTATTTGTCATTTTTAAAGGTAAATTTTGACATTGTTTTGTCTAACCAAGCCGTAAATGCTTTTCTTAAAAAAGACCTAAAACCAAGTATATCAATAACTACTAAAACAACACCAACAATATACCAAGTTGGAAAAGAATTTAAAGCATCATAGGAATAAACGAAATTTTGTGTTAATTGCAACCAATTAGAAGTTTTGTAAGCTATTAAAAAAGGATTTATAGTAGCAACAACCAAAGGCATTAAAAATATAAAACTAACAACTTCATCTTTATATGAGGTAGCTTGTTGTTCTTTTGCCATTAAATCTAGTTGGTTGTCAGAAACAGTATTGCTGTTAATTCTGGTTACTTGTGCGCTTGCCCTTGCTTCAATAACTTTTAAATCACTTTCTAATTTTGCTTTTTTTAAGGCAGAGCGTCTTTCTAAAGCTCCTTTTCCTATTCCTAATAAATTACTTATTAATCCTAACCATTTCATAATTTCTAAATATTAAATAAATATAATTAAACAGCGTACACACTGTCGTAAAAGTTAATAAACACTTCTTCGCCACTTAAAATAGCATCCCTTATTTTAGGGTAGATTTTTCTATAGGCTGTTGTTGAGTCTCCTATAAAGCCTTTTTTATCTGCATTGTTAGACATACCAACTAATAAACACGCATCTGTATCGTCATCGTCATTTCCAATATGTATTAACACATACTCAAATTCTGGAACATCTTTGATCCAAAGCATCCCTTTGTGATATTCCTGCCCGAACTTTCTTAAATATTTTTCGTGGATTCCTCCAACTGTTCTCAGCCCTACACGGTATCTACCACACCAAACTCTAGTCTCTCCGTACAATTTTTTATTTCTCCCCTCATCTTCTAGTGTATGTACCTGGAATTCGCCGTTTATTAAGAAAATACCATCAGTAAAATCTTCTTGGTCGTTATATCTTACTATGTCTATTTCCATACCTACGCTCTATTTGTATCAGAAACTACAGAAAACAATCGATTATTTTTTGTTCCTAAATCTATTTCTATATAATCTGCAATTCCAGAAACTTTAATGTTTAAGGTCAAATAATAATTTCCAACAGATAGATTTACATAATCAGAAGTATTTAAACTAATTATATATTTATGATTTAGTTCATCTATAGTAATCCCATTATCGCTTTTTAGTTTTTGCAAATAAGCAGTATCTTGATCTGTAGCTAAATTTTTTTTTAAATTAACCGCTACCTCTGTAATATCTGTATAGGTTTTATTATACACTTCTAAAGCACTAGTAGCAATGCCATCTTTATTTTTTGTAACAATAACAATAGGCTTTGGCTGACCTTTATATCTTTTTATTCCCATCTTAAATAATTGTATTTAGTTCTATTTTCTCCTCTATTACAACAACACTAGATTCTTCATCTACAAAAGCCGTAACTAAATCATCTTGCAAAAAAGCAACAACAAAATCTTCTTGTAACAATCCGATAACCACATCATCTTGTACCACACTAACAACTTCATCTGCTGGTACATAAACTTTTTTTGCTCTAAACCAATTAATTGCCCAGCCCATTACGATGTCTCGATTAAAGTTTCTGTACCTTGCCCATCTGTTGTATAATTTTTAATAACCAACACATCATCTGTCCCTTTTTTCTTTTTTGTAAAAGTTGTTGGCGTTATATATAGGTCTGCATCTTCTCTGTCAATTAAATTATCAACTTTATTTTGTAATTGCTCTTGACCCTTTACATAAACCTTTCCTGAGTCTGATATAATTCCAAAACCTCCTGTTGGTGGGGTTTTTATCCATGAAGAACCATCTGATGTATATAATCTAAAATCACTATCCGTTAAATTTAATGTACAATTACCTATATTATCTATTAATAAATTAGTTATTGACCTGTCTATTATAGCATTAGCTTCATCTTCTAACACTATGGCATTAAAAAACCTATCTATACCGTCTGCTGTTGTAATTAAATAATAATATCTAGCAACAAGTCGCTTTTTTGTACTTAGGCAATCTGTGTCGTTTGCATCTATTTCTAAATTTCCCGTATTTGTATCTATATTATATTCTGCAACGGTTGAACCATCAATTCCAATCGTACCGTATGCAGGTAAATTTTCTTGACTATCAATAAAACTTAATCCTGTTAAAGTTAAAACACCTAAAACCTCTAATGGTTTTTTTGCTGTAGTTCCACTTTGATAGGTTGCTTGTAATTTGTAAGTATCTCCAATATCTACTGTAGCAAGATTTAAATCAACTGTAACAGAATAACCTGTCGCTCCTGTTACTAAACTATTATTTTCGGTAATTCCTTTTGTAACATTAAATAGCTTTACTCTTGTTGTTTGTAACAAATTAGGGGCTGTTATATTAACAGGCTGATTTATTGTTATATTCGGGCCAGTATTAGTTATTATTGTTGCGCCATTTAATAGTGTTAAAGTAATGTTGCCAGCACTACTATTTGTAACTTCGCTAATTGTACGGCCATCTAAAGTATAAATACCTGATGTGTTAAAATCTAAAACGCCTGATACGTTAATATTTGTTAAGGTTGTAATAGAAGAACCTTGTAAATTTACATTCCCGTTTATTGTAGAGCCATTTAAATTAGCACCATTAATAACAACATAACTGGACGCATCTAAATTAAAAGTTGCCGCTCCGCTTACCGCTGAACCACAAACAAAATCACCCATACCATTAAAAGTAGAACCATTAATATTTACAGTTCCTGTGGCTTGATTAAAATTCCAAGGGGCTGCTGTACCCCACACATAATCACCACTTAAAGTAACGCTATCACTAGCACCTAGTGATAAATAAACACGCATTGCCTGATTAGATATTTGCATTCTTGGATCAGATATATCATTATTAGTAGGTGATAAAACTGTAGCAGCGTTATCATTAAAAATAGTTGTAGTAAGCCCGTTATCACCAATTTGCCAAGGACATAATAATGTATAAGTGTTTCCTGCTTTCGATACAAAAGTGTGAATTTTTGTAGTGTAATCTGTACCTAAAACAGCCGTAATAATATCATCAAAGTTAGAATTACCTATAAAGGTTGGTAAATCACCATCTTTTACAGTTTCAAAGCTAAAAATTCTAGTAAAAAATGCCAATGTATTACCACCACCAGCTAAATTTAAATAATTATTAGCAAATCCATACCCAGTAATATTTGTATCGTCCCATGTACCTACTTCAACAGAATATGCAAGTGCTTGCGGATCAAATACTATAGGTAAAGCTCCGCCTTGTGAGTTTCCTGCTGGGGTGTCATTTCCCCCAACTCTAAATTGACGATAATTCGCACCTACACCAGAATAAATTCGTACAACCTGACCGTCATTTAACAGTGTATCGCATTGTATTCTGTTTGGTGCGTTAAATTGAACAGCCCAAATTAATACTTTTGTATCAGTTGAGCTATCAAAAGAAGTAGGTAAATTAAATGAAATGCCACTTAAACTAGAGATATTTTGATATTGTGCCGCTCGATCCGTAATAGGTAAATTACCTGAAACCTTACTGTTACTGGTATTAGTAGGAGAACCAATACCCCCACGATAATTTGTATCTAAAGCCGCTGCATTTGTATGAAGGTTAATAGCTGTTGGTAAGATTATTGCCATAATTCTATTACTTCTTTTTTGTTATTATTGACGTAATTTTTAACAATTATATTTTATTTTTTTTCGTCTACTTTATTTTCCAACTTTACTAAAATAGCTCGCAAATCTATGCTAATACCGTCTAATTTTACTTCTACTTTGCCGTTTGTTAATTCTACTTGTTGGATTCTAATTGAATGTTCTGTAAGCCTAGTTTCAACATTTTTTCCCCAAATAAAAATTGTAATAAACGTTGGTATTAAAATTGCCAACAAGTTGCCAAAGGTTAATTCTTTATTCATTTTTTTTATATTTAAAATTATAAACCAGTATTAATACCACTAATATTGGTAACTTATATATTGAGTGCTGTTGAAACCAACCTATATAATCAATAATGTCAAAAAAAGAAATAATTAAAAAAGGTAATATAACATTCTTTAGTGTCTTGTAAGAAGCTGTAAAGTACCACAATAACAAGATTGTAAAAGTTGTAAATAGTTGGCTTAATTCATTTACAATATTTACAACTAATCTACCTTTAACACCTGTTTTAGTATTTACATATTCATAGAATAAAAAAATATTTTTTGTTGCATCTTCAGGAAAAAACAAATATAGTCCTGAACTAAACACAACTAATGATAATACCGTTAATACAATTGCATTTCTTTTTCGCATATCTTTATTTTGTACCAGGTGGTCTTTCTTCTAATTCTGGTTTTGGCTTATCTCCACCAATTTTAGTTTCTGGAGTTGGCTCTTGCTCTTGCTCTCTGTCTTGATCTTCTAATTTTTCTGGTTTCATTTTTGTGTTTATTTAATTATTATTCTGATATAATCCAACTGTTTGTTGCTATTTTGGTTAAGGTACTTGAGAAGTATACTTTATTTGAAGAAGCAACACCTATATGCGCCCCGTTATCATTAACGGTAACTGATGCCCCCGCTGAAAAATAAACGTTCCCGTCACCTATATTTATAACTTTTATACTAGCAATGTTTGTAGATGTAGAAATTGTTAAGGTGCAATCAACTGAAGTGTCCACAACTATTACGTTATAATTAGCTCCTATTGTCGATGAACTTGTTGTGCCTGAAATAACATCCACCTTATTTGTTTCGGAAAAAACCGTGCCACTTACTTCTAAGTTTCCTGTTACTGAAGCCCCGGTATTTGTAGTTCCTATTTTTTTTGACCCGATATGCCATAATCCAACACCTGAAGATGATGAGGCTGTAAGTGCTAAATCTTCATTTGAACCGGTTTGTAAATAAATAGCTGCATCTGCTAGAAGCCTAACATTACCACTTGCATGATCGTTTTTTATGTATAAGTTTTCATCATCTGAAACTATGTTTGTTGCATTTGCAGTTGAATTTATTTCTAACTGTCCTGTAATAAATTTATTTGCTTTTGCATTTCCGTTTACGTCTAGTTTTTCACTGGGATTAGTCGTTCCAATCCCAACGTTGCCTGATGTCGTAATAGTCATATCTGGTGACGTGCCACCAGCGCCTAGGCGCAACACATTTCCAGCTTGAGAAAACACAGTAGCATACCCTGTTGACCAAGTTAAACCGCCATATGCTGTTGTTCCATCACCCCAATAACTTACCAAACTAGAATTAGTCCAAAAAGCATTGCTTCTAAATGTTCCGTTTACGTGTAATTTATCGCTAGGATTAGTCGTGCCAATCCCGACGTTGCCATCTTCAGTAATTCTAAACCTCTCTTGATTACTTCCATCTACACCATCTGATAGTGATATGGAAAAGTCTGAACCAAAATTAGCGCCAGCTCTATTTGCGCCAAGTATAACATCACAACTTTCTGCATCTGAGTTTGATAATTTTATAGCTGCCGTTGTTCCCCCTGCATTTGCTGAATTTACAAAGTCAGCAATTACACCATCAGTTGGAGAAGCGTCAATTACTTCAAGCTCAACATCAGGACTGGTAGTACCTATACCAACGTTGCCTGTAAAAATAGCAGAAGTACCATTTAGTGTGCCTGTAGTTTTTACATTTCCGTTTACTACTAAACTATCTTGTATTTTTACTTTTTTCTTATGTATTATAGTTTGTCCGTAAGTATTTACTGACAAAAAAAGCACAATTGCTGATATTAATAATTTTAAGTTTTTCATTTGTTTATATAATTTATTAATTTAAAGGTATTTCTTCTATGGTGTCAATGATATTCCAACTGCCTATTGTTGTTACTGTGCCGCCAAGATAAACTGCGAGCCTCCAAAACTCTGTAGTACTCCACCAACCGTTACAAATCATATCGTTCACTTCTAAAGTACTTAGGTTTGTATTGTTTGGATGTTTTCTTAAAGTAAATTTGTTATTTGATATTTCTATTTGCAAAAAAGTACTAGCAACGTATGATGTTATTTTATCTATACTCCAAGTTTGAAAAACCGATGTAGTTAAAGTATCATCTATAAGCTTGGTACGTTCTAGTAATTCATTTATAGCAGCTTTTATACTAGATTTATCTGTGGTATTTAAGGTTGTTAAGTCTAAATTTTCAGACGTACTATTAGACCAAATAGTAACCCCTAGCATAGCCTCTACTAGTGCTATATAATTGCTATTGATTTTACCACCACCTACAAAACCACTATCACCAGAACCTTGTGTTCCATTTCCTAAATTTATCTTATCCATTACCTATGTATTATCACTAAAAAACCAATTAATCTCATCAAAAAAATGGATTGTAGAATCGAATGTAAACCCAACTTCTGAGGGATCTACTGTAGCATCTTGCACCGCTTCGTCTACTCTAAAACCTATTTTATGTATGGTATTATTCATTTAATTCTTTTTAAAAAAACCATCCTATTTCATTACTTTCTATAACAGGGCTATAGCCTGTTGCAACCACCGTTACTTTATACGCCCCAGAACTATTTACTGTAAATGTTTGCACTGCTACTAAATTAGTAAGCACCGTTACACTGGCAGAGCCAATGTTTGCATACGTTATAGGATCTATTTCTTGCACAACTTGTTGTACTGTACCTACTGGTGTAAAGTTGGTAAACGTTGCCGTGTAAGCTCCTTGCGTAGGTGTTAAAACGTCTGTATCTTCTTTAATTATAGTAATATAACCAGTAGCAGGTGGTGCCACATTAGTACCCACTTCTACATATTCTATATTACTTTGTATAATGCCTTGGTTTACTACTATTTTATACCAGCCTTGATCTGTACCTATAGGCGTAGGAAAATCTATAACAAATAACCCTAGTGAAGAAACAATAGTTCCAGATCTTTCTAAGCCCGTAGGTAAACCCCCATTAGCCACACTATTATCTAATTGTATAGCGGTAAGTGTTGCATTTACAGGACTTAAGCCAATAATCTCATAATTTGTGTTTAGCACCCAAGAAGTAGTAAATAAACCTGGAGCAATAGCTTTGCTACTAATAACAATACTAGCTTCTACAGGTGCTGGCTCTAAAATAACTGTGCTATCTGGGTAGCTTATAGCTCCTTGATTAGCTTGTATGGCAGTTACCGAAGTTCTATTGCTATTTAAGAACATAGAAATCTTAGTAGGTATTTTGCGCAACGTAGTTGTATAATTATAATCTATAATATCTAATGGACTAACTAAAAAAGCATAGTCTCCAGTAAATATAAAAGAGCTGTTTTTTTGTATATCTACATACATTCTAGCCAAAGCGGTAGCATAAGAAACAGATTCATCTACTCCAAACCTACGCCATTTGTTTAACCAATGCTCTGGGTAATTTAACCTATAAATTAAATGCAATTCATCAGCTGACTGAAAGTATTCTGAGGTTTGCTCTGGTACATAATCTATTTGCTTTAATATTTTACCACCAGCGGCTGCATTTTCTTCTAAAGTATATAAAGAAGTTGGCACCAATGTTATTGTGCCATTTGGCTTTTTCATATACACCTGGTAGCCATTTTTAATATTATAATAATCTACATCATACAAGCCAAGGGTAATAATATAATAATTAATAGCCCCATTAATAGTTACTGGCTCTTTGCTGTAAAAACGAGTAGCAGTTAAAGCAGTTACTGAGGGGATAGTGCCTGCTTCTAAGGAAGCCATTAAAGTATCTGAAAACACAAAACGTTGAGGACTTCTACTGGATTCATTGCCATTATGAAAAATATCTACCTCATGTTTTGTAGTAAAGTCTACCCCACGCTCTACCGTAGTAGTAACGGTAGCATCTTCAGCCATGGTAAATTCTACTTTCTCATAAATTTTAACATCGGTTAATAAACTATGTGCCACAAGCGGATAGATAATAAGATTGTAATACCCATCTTTGGTTAGTAAAATTTTAGGAATGTCTAATTTACCAGAAACTACATTTACAGTTCCTTGCTCTAAAATAGTTTTTGAGCCAATAGATAATTCAAAATCAAAAGCACCAGTTGGCGCACCAAAACCAATAAAATTGGTTAGTACTTCTTCTGAATCTGAAACAGTAGTTTCTTTATAATCTGATCTAATAAGCTTAAAAAAATGCTGATTAAATTCTTGATTGTTAAAAGCAGTTTCTAATTCTTCTGAAGTAGTTGTAGTTTCTGCTATAACAAAAAATTCTATTTTTAATGAAGCATATTTTTCTAAGTCTGCAGTACCATTTACAAATAATGGAATAGCTAACTTTGCATAATTATTGTCTAAAACAGTTGCATTAGCTACTGAATCTGTAAACGATAAAAAAGGACCATTCAACCTTTTTAAACGATCTCTTAATGCTATAATACCAAAATACAAAGCATCTTTTGTTAATTCATCTTCATTTATATTTAAAATAGTAGGAAGGCTTTTTATCCATACCTCTAAAGTAATATTGCTATTGGTTACTATTTCCCAATATTGTACCGTTCTATCATTAGAATTTGTCTCATAGTTTACTGGGTAATGTGTTACTAAATCTTCAGGAAAAATATACTTGCTATTAGTATGAGACCAATTAACAACGGCTTTTTTTAATACAGGCAACACTGTTATGGTTGGCGTAGCAAAATAAGGCTGTTCTAAAACATCTCTAGTAATAGTGTAAGCAACACCTGGTTGTATAACATTAGCATCTGAATTTGGAGCATATTTAGTAGCAGCAATACTTAGCTCTCCAAATCTATTAACACCTATAAGATACCAGTTTTGTTTATAAGTAAACAACCTACATCCGATACTTTCTATAATATAATTAATAATTTCATAAGCAGAAGCATTTGTATCTCCTGCATAGGCAATTGTTTGTACTGCTAAATCTTGATAATCTAAGGTAAACCCAGCATTTTGTAGGGCTTCTGCATAAATAATAGGCTGAGACAAGCCTGTTAAAGACAAGCAGCTATGCAAAATATCTATAACGCTTTTTTTATCTTGATAAAAAGAAAGACTTAATTCTTTTTCTTTTAACAAGCCAATACCGTCTGTAGCTACAAATTCTACAAAATAACCTTCATCTCTTAAAGGCTCGTTAAATAATTCTGGTAACAAAAATCCTTCCCAAGCTATAGACGATACATTATTTACAAACAACTCTAAGCTTACTTTGTACTTGGTTTCTGAGCCAGTGAATAAATGTAAAAAATGCGCATCGGCATTACTAGTTACCAAAATGTTAAAACTTAATTCTGAGGTAAATAAATGACCAAAATGATCTTCTTGCCCATTATACAACAACTGCGGAGCATTTACTCTCGTTCGCTCTAAAACAAGAGGCATCGTATTCTCTGTAGTATCTATAATGTTTATATTAAAATACTCTGCAACCATTAGCTAGTTCTGTTTTTACGACTATCATACTTATCTAATACTACTTTTAACTTACCAGCATCTGCGGTAAGTTCACCACCCAATACTACATTTAACAATTGTGCGTTTGGCGTAATCATGGTATTTAAATTACGTTGCTGCGCTTGGTTTAGAATCATCTCTCCAGAGTTTACTCTCGCAAATAATTTGTCTCCTACTGGAGAGTTGCCACCAACCATACCACCGCTGGCAAAGGCACCAGCATAGTTGCCACTGCCAGAAGTAATACTGGCAGCATTACTAATTAATGTACCAATAGCCACCAAAGCAATACCAGCAGCAATAGCAGTGAATGGATTTTTAAAGGCAGCTTTAATAGCCAACATACCAACTCCAATTTTTATAGCTGCCTCACCTAACTGTATAGCCAAACCACCTATTGTTTTCATAAGACCACCCGCAACATCTCCCATGGTTAAAGAACCATCCATTAAACCAGCAATCATAACACCAAAACCAGTTAGCATGTTTACAGAAGCATCTGTTAAAATCCCTGATATTTCTGATGAAAAATCTACAAACCGATCTTGAATATTTGTTAGACCAGCATCTAATTCAGTTTCAGACTGTGTAACACCATTAACCAAAGGCTGTATGCCTGCTGCAAAAGAGCTAGTATCTAGTGCAGTAGCTGTTGGTCTAGTGGCTGCACCGCCACCAACAGTACCTCCTTGTATCATAGAAGCTCCAGGACCCGTAGGCGTTACTTTTACTTCTAAAATTGTTTTGTATTTTCTATTAGCTACCTTTTCTAAAGCATCTTTCACATTGCCTGCTACATCTGTAGTAAGTGCGTTAAAATCTCCTTTAAAAGCATCAATAACATTCGATAAATTTTCTTTGGTAGCGGTACTAAAATCAGTTAATCCTTTTTTTACAGCATCAAAATCTAAGGTTAAAGCTCCTTTAAAAACAGCACCCATGGCTGAAAACTGATTGATAATTTGTTTAACAACACCTGTAATAACTGTGTAAATAGCATTAAAAACAAATTTAACAACAGACCACATATTTTTAAATTGCAATGTAACGTACTCTACTGCTATTCTAAAGGCAGTAGATTCATTATACAGATCTATAAAGTAATTGGCAATAGCCACTAATTGCGCTTTAATAGGCTCCCAGTTTTTATAGATGATAACACCTACTGCTGTTAAGGCTGCAATAACCAAGCCCAACGGACCCATTAATAAGGTAAAGCCAGAGGCAATGGCTGGTAGAATAGTACCAGCTAATAACAATAATGGTCCAATAGCGGCAGCTACACCAGCAAGAATTACAATAAATTTTTTTGTTTCTGGAGATAAGGCTTTGAAAGAAGCAATCATTGTTTTTATTTTATCTACAAAAGGAAGAATAGCCTGCGCTATAATAGCTCCAAAATCTTCCATTAAATCTCCAATAGAATTTTGCAACTGCTTAAAACCTCCTAAACCTGCTTTGGCTGCTGCTTCACCAGCACCACCATATTGCCGAGCTAATTCATCTAAAATAATAGTTTGTGCATCGGCTAATTTATTAGATTCTGCTAAACTTTTAATAACGGCTTTTTGTTCTTTAGAAAACTGAATACCCGATCTACTTAATGCAGATAAATTAGCCACCGGATCATTTAAAGCTTTTCCTAATTGTATGGATGCAGACTTTAAATCACCTCCCAATCTAGTACTTAAATCAATGGCTGCTTGTTGTGTTCTTGCAAACTGCTCTCCTGCAATATTGGTAAACGTTAATAGTTGAGCAGTAGCATCTTGTAAAATTTCTTCATCACCAAATAAAGAGGTGTTTTGTAAATCTGATGCCATTTTTTGCAACTGCTCGCTAGTAAAACCAACAGCGTTGCCAGTAGAAATTAACCCAGCATTAACTTGTGCTATGGCTTTTTCTTGTTTATCCCAACTTTTCAACGCCACCCCACCAAAGGCTAAAATAGGTGCCGTAAGACCAACAGATAACGTACGGCCAACACGCTGCATGTTTTTACCCATTTTGCTAATTTTTCTATTAGCATTTTGCATGTTGGTAGAAAACCCAGTAAGGTCTGCAAAAAATTTAATATTTACTGAGGCTAATCCTGCCATTACTGTTGTTTCTTTTTATCGATTGCATCCCAGAAAGCTTTTGCTTCTTCTGGTGTTTTTGGTACAATATCTAGTTCTTTCTTTTCTTCTTCTTCCCAAGGAAAAGGCAATAGTTCTTCTGGTTTTATTTTATCTGCACCACCCATAGCTACTACTGAGTAATACATTTGCCACCTTGCTCTATACCAATTGTTTTTTTCTCTAATTTCTTCTTTGTTTCTGTAGCCTGTAACAATGTTTTCAAATTGTCTTGGCGTAAGATCCCAGAAGTACGCTATTTCTAAACCTATCTCTCCACAGGCTAAGGCTTCTAAATCATCAAAAGTTAGATCAGAGACAACTGCCTCTGATCTAGCTACTTTCCCTTTTTATTAGGTATTGGAGCAGCATTTTGCGTTGGCAACGATTGTTGAAACTCTTGCATAACTTGCCCTAGCAAAGAAGCGTTATTCCAAAGCACATCTACTACATCGTCTGAATCTATAGCTAATTCTTCATTTTTGTCTAAAACAATTGCAAACAAAACTAAATTGCCTATAAAATTTAACGAATCAAAAGCAGGGTCTTTTAGCTTTACATTACTAAGCCCAAAACGCTTAATTAATTTTTCAAAACCTGCTACGGTTTTTTCTCCGTAATGCTGGCATACTTTTCTATACACCTTATACCCAAACTTTAATTGATACTCCTTTTTTTCTATAGTGATTTTCATAATGTTAGGTATTTACAGCTACTGTTAATGTTCCTACTCCTTTTAAAGAAAAATCATATTTTACTTTATCTTCATTTGCAGAAGTTAAATTGTATTTTTCTATGTAGGCATTTCCAGAATACGCCATATTACCAGTTATACCATCTGTAAGCTCTATAGCCACCAATGTTTTTGCTTGATAACTTGCAACAATAGCCTGTAAGTCTATTTGCGCATCTCCATTAGAGTTTGCTGCTATAGCATTTCCTGTTAATGACCAAGTACCCTCTTTTGGGTGAAAGTCCTTACCTACAATGTCTTTGGAGGCTAGTTCTTCAAAATCTCTAGCTTCATTTAAAGAGGCTTCAACCTCATGCATAATGGTTTTAGTCGCAATTTTGATACGCATAGAACCTGAATAATCTAAACTCATAGTATTATTATTTATATATATTAAAAATTTGTTTTGTTACTACATTTGTTTTGCCAGTACTTTCATTATATACTGGTTCTGGAATAGCAGATACATATTTATACCGATTGGTAGCAGCTGCTAAAGCAGCCATTACTTGATCTGCTATATTAATGCTCTTGGTATAGGTATCTGACCAGCTATCTATAAACACCTGGTACTCTGCAACACCGTCTTTAGATTCATTACCATTATACCTTACGGCATAATTAACAAAGCTGTCTCCATCTTCTTTTTCAGAGATTAAGGCAGATACGCTCCCAGCATCTAACAAGTCTGTTAATGCTGAAGCTGCATTTAAATCTGCTACTATTTGATCTGAAAATTCTTTAAGCATTGCTTAATCTGTTTATTTGTTTTTGTATGTATCTTGCCACACGCTTTTCTGCATCTGCGGTTACACCACCTTTGGTTTGGTTATAAGCTCTATCTATAAAAGAATTAGATCTTATTTTTTTTGTGCCTGGTATTACAAATTGTCTTAAATACCAACCATCTGCTTTTCTAGTACTTCTAGGACTTACATATACTGTAGGGTTTTTAGCTCTACGCATGGTTTTTTTTCCAATACTTTTTTTCCCTGTACCTGGTGTAATATAAACTCCAATAGCCTGTCCTTTTCTTTTTTGAACGTGAGGTTTTTTACTAACGGGTGCTAGCTGTTTTGCAGCCTTTACACTAGAATTAGCTACTTGACCTAATATTTTTTCTACTTCTTTACGCTTGCTTTTATCATCTCCTAACAAGGCTATTTTGCGCTGTAATTCTTTAAAGCCTTTTATTTCTACAAATTGCTTACTCATTTTTAGAAGCGTTTATTCGAACATATTTTCTTCGTTCTATTTCTATAGCATTTTCTATGTTGTAAAAGATACCTTCATCGTCTTTTACCAACATACCAACTGCCTTTCCTTTTACTAGTCTGGCATCATATTTTATAATAAAAGAGGCATCAAAAATGGCTCTAATTTTACCATCATTTTCATCTTCTTTTGATGACATTTCTAATTGCTGCGCCCAGCAATTTTTTAAAACTGAGGTAGCTGTAACGGTACTTCCTGCTGCATCTTTTGTTTTAGATTCTTGCAGAATTTCTATCTTGTTTTTAAAAGCTCCTAGTTTTACTTGCACTTTAATATCGTATTAATGACTGCAACAACCTTTCTGATGCAGTGGTTTTGTTTTTAACGTAATCTCCACGTAGTTGATCCATAGCAACTGCTTTTAACAACACAGCTTGCTTTATTTTTTTATACACCGTTGGCAAGCCTACGGTAATAGAAACCTGCACTGCATCTGGTGTAAATTCTTTAATTGCTGGAAGCGTTATATTTTCCAAAAATTCTATTTTGTTTTCTACAGAATCTACTCTAGTTAAAGTGTAATTTTCATCATCTAAAACGGTTAAATCTCCAGTTGTGTAATCTGCTGGTTTATACGCTATTTCATCTATAACTATAATGGTATGCAATGAACTTGCTATAGCTTCTTCAAAGCTTTTGCCAGATATTTTGTATTTTTTTTCTACAATAGCTCTATTTATATACGATTCACATTCTTCTACTGCTGCATCTATGTACTGCTGAAACAATGCATCTTCTGGATGATCTTCTGAGGGATCTACTTCTTTTAACTGAGCTTTAAACTCTTGAAGTGTTACAATTTCGTCTGGTGCGTGATCTAATTCTATATAAAAAGCCATGGTAAATTATTTTTTAGGTACAAATACGGCATGTTTATTTTCTACAATACTGTTTGCTTGCGGTTTTGGCAATGAAACTACATCTCCTGCGCTGTACGCCAAGCCATACAAACCCGTTGGCGATACTAGAAATTTTATTTTTACTTTTTTTACTGGAGCCATCTTATTTTTTTTATGGTTTTAAAAAAGGGCCTGCCCCCTAAAAACAGACCCCCAATCACTATTAACTCAAATCACTTATTATGACAAATCAAAGTCTTTAATTACAGTAAACGCTGCTTCTTCTTTAATAAGCACATCTACATATTGATTGTTTGTAATTTCTATAAGACCTTCTTTTTTACGAGTAATATTATCTACTACCATATCTGAGAAACCCCATTCTCCAATAATTACTTGACTAAAATCTCCTGCAATTGCAGCGGATAAATTAGTACCAGTTCCTTTGGTTAAGTTTTTTGGAACAAACGTAGAAACTCCTGTTTGTAAACCATTAATTAAATTGTCTGAACTCATTAAATACTTGGCATCTCCTGCTGTATGCAAGTGGCTTTTTAAGTAGCCTTTTGTAAGCGCATTTATTAAGTATTTAATTTCTCCAGTAACTGCATTGGCATCTTCTAACAGCGTAATCATTTCTACTAGTTTTGCCCATGTAGGCGCAGCACCATTAGTACCCATTGCAATGGTATTAATGCCAGCCGCATTTAAAATACCTAAAGGAACATTACCTGTACCAGAACCATTAATTACCGCATAATCTATAGCTCTTTGTGTAGCCAAACGAATATCATTAGCCGTTACAGTTTCTAAAGCAATAACAGACTGATGTAAGTTTTGAACAGAAATTGGCACTGTAGCAGTTAATCTTTTGGCATCCATTGATTTTTTACCATACTGAGTTTTAGTTGGAGAAACTGTATCTATTTCACCTTCCCAAGTTGCAGTGATACCTCCATTATTGGTAACAAAAGCCGCTGGTCCCGTTAAGCCACGCATGTATTGTGCGCCTAAACTTTGTACAATTGGCTTTGGAGCTAAAGCATCTATAAGCCCTTTGTATTCTTCAAACACTAATTTACCTCCAAAATTTCCTGAATCTTGGGTTACGGTTTGCGCATCTGCTCTCATAGTATTTGGTACAGCAACTCCTTCAATAGTACCTCCAAATTCTTTAGCTTCTCTTTTAGCTTCTTGATGTAATTCTGCCTCTACGCCATCTAACACACCACCTGGTAGTTGAGATCGCAACGCTTTGTGAAGTGAATAACGCTTTTTTAAGGTGTCTTTTTCTTTTTGCTCGTTACCACCAACAATAACACCCGATGCTTGTGCAGCACGTTTTATGTTTTCTTCAACAGCCTCAGCTCTTGTAATTTTAGCATCTAACTCTTTTCTTTGATCCATAAAAGCATCAAAAGAGGCTTCTTCTTCTGGTGTTAGTTCTCTTTTTTCGTTTTTAGCAGTATCTACTAAACCTTGTGCTTGGTCTATTAGAGAAGCACGTTCTTGTTTTAATTCAATTGAATTTTTCATCTTTACTATTTACTTATTTATTAATAATTCTGCTTCTCGCAGACTTCTTTTTGTTGGATCAAAAGAGGTTATTTCTTCTGATTTTACCTTGATTTCTTTTGTTTTAAAAGAATCTAAACTTCTTTTACCTACGCTTGCATCTGGATATGCTGGAAAAGTAACTGGAGCTACATCAAATAACACATCAAATTTTATAATTTGCCTTAATTCTACATCATCTTTTCTTTCAATCCATTTTTGCTCCTTTATACGAAATGAAAAAGAAGAACCAGAGACATCGCCACTTTCTATTGCATCTTCTAAATCTGATGCATAGCTTCTTTTAGGCGTATTGTAGGAATATTTTAAACCTTCAGGAGTTAGCTCTAACTTTAAAGTACCAGACCCATTTACAGATCTAGCCAACACATAATTTGGGTTGTGATTAAATAAACAACGAACATCATCATTCATAACATCATCAAAAGCTCCTGGTAAAATTTCTTCATCAAACCAATCACCTATTCTAGTAACATTGTTATACAAAGCTGCCATTCCTTGAATTACCGAAGCTGAATTATCATCTCTTTTTTCCATTCCTACAGTTGTAGAAAAATATCTACGCTCTGCAGAATCTATGCTATTTATATAATCTTTATTTTTACTCATCTGTTAATTTTTTTAAATTAGCATCTATTTGTTCTTTTGTATGCATGTTTACAGCCGTCAAAGGTTCTGATAAACCTTCTAATTCGTTTAAATCAAATAAATTTCTAACCTCATTTCTGGTATATACACCTGCATAGATCATTGTACTTAAAAATGCTGCTTGCGTTTTTTTATCGGCTTCTAGTAAAGAGTTTGTGTTGTGTTTTACTTGATAACCTCTATTTTTTTCTGCATCGGTAAACAGCTTGTAGTTTTGCTCTTGCCTAAACTTTATAGACCATGGCAATAAGCTATTAGATACATGATCTATGTTTTGAGATTCCATATTGGAATAATTGGAATTTTCTGTGTCTTTTAATTTGTGAGGCGGTATGTTTAACCAACGGGCTACTTCTTGTACTGCCAATTTGTTGGTTTCTAAAAACATACTTTCTTGGGGTGTTAGTTTTATGTGCTGGAATGAGCCCGCTTCGTCTATAACTGATACTTTATAATTTGCTGAAGAATTTAAACGAGCTTGTATAGCATCTCCATATCTAATTTTGGCAGTATCGTTTATTTCTTTTGAAGAAGTTACTACAGCCATACCAATACCTCTAGAGGCATAGTATTCTTCTGCAAATTCTTGGCTACTTAATGCTACTCCTAATGATTTGGCAGCATAGGAAACAACGCCTACTCCAGTAATACCGTTTTCTGTAAAACCAATGACATGCTCTACATCTTTGGCTTCTAAAATTCTATTGTTAAATTCATAGAAAAGCTTGCCATCGAATTTTTTTACAGTTACTGGGGTGTCTACTTCATTAATGTATTCTCTACGAATAATTTTACCCGATGCATTTCTAACTATTTCTGAATAAGCATTGCCTTTTAGGATAGCGCATTGCATCATAATAGAATCATAATTAAATGCAGACATTAAAGGACTTGGCCGCTGATCTATAAGTTTATTTAATGGATGTAAAGTGTCTTTTTTTCTTGTTTCTCCTTCTTTTTTTATAACATATTTTGGAAGTTTTGCGTAATCATTACACAAAATTGTAATTCCATTATAAAATGCAGACAAGGTTTTTGCTGATGAAGAAGATACAGATGTGCCATTTTTAGTAGTAGCACCACCTAAAAAGTTAAAAAAGCCTGTATTACCTATAATACCATCTGCTGAACTAGCAAAACCACTATTTATTAACGCACTTTTTAACATATAACACCTCTATACGGTGCTAAATTAATTGAGTAGCATTGTAATTTTATCAACTAATAGTTGATAAGTTAATATATTTCAATAGTTTCATTTTTTAACTCTATAAGAGTATATAATTTCTTTTTTGAAACCCATTGAGAATTTATACGATAGGCTTTTCTTTTTAAGTTGTAGGTTAGTTTTTTAAAGGGGCATGATCTTCTTCTTTTAAAATGTGAAAGCTGATACAAAACTTTATCTGAACCACAAACCACGTAAGGATAAAACTTAAATCTGGCTTTTATATTTAATGTTTCTAATTTACTGAACATGAGCGTTTTGAACACTTTAGTGTGTTATATTACGTGTTGTAAACAAAAAGCCGCTTAAAGCCAAACGAAAACCAAAGCTTTCAGTTAACAACAATGTGTAAATTTCATAGGCCAAGTAAAAAGAATGTTTAAAAGATAGATATGATCTTTAGTAGTAATAAAAAAATTAATAAAAAGAAGAATCGCCTTACGGAATTTTACACCAATCCGTTGTACTCCATTAAAACGAGAGCACAACAATGTATATAAACAAAAATTAAAAAAGGTCATCGTTATTTAACAAGCCTTTTATTTGCCTACTTCTTTGCTCTTTACCTTCTTTTATACCTTGCTC